>Ga0209180_10000048_pt1 | contig 61031 bp, 98 predicted proteins | sample CZO8metaG_3_FD_188355 | JGI IMG/M metagenome (GOLD analysis project Ga0209180, IMG submission 188355) | Vadose zone soil microbial communities from the Eel River Critical Zone Observatory, Northern California, USA - CZOApr15con2H2.8 metaG... | ecosystem: Environmental > Terrestrial > Soil >...
ATATAGCGGCTATCAAGACCATGTGATCCGGGATCAGTTCTTCGATGACACCGGGGATCACTTCTCCGGCATCCCACCTCCGGAATACCGTGGTGATCCGATCCACTTGAGTGGCTCGGTGCTCGTGATCTCGGGTAGCCAGTCAGTCGTCAACCCGGACGCTCTCCGAAACACCCTGAACGTTCCGATCGAGGTCCACGAGATCAAAATCACGGCTGTTGCAGCGAGTCAGTTGGTCTTCTGTGAGGCCATCATCGCTCTGCGTCTTTCTCTCAAGACGTCCAAGAACGATGAAGGGATATTCCTCTCGCAGACGACGATTCCGATCGGTCTTCTGTCCGGTGCCACGCATGCCGAGAATCCGCTGGCCTCCGAGCTGGGATTCAACGGCCAGACGGTCAACTTCGCCAGCAATTCCTACACCAACATTACTGTCCGTCTGCCACGGCCGATCATCCTTCCGCCCGGAGCGTACATCGAGCCGGTGGTTCAGCATCTTGGTCAGGTTTCCAGCTCGGTCACGGTCCGCGTCAGCCTGAGTGGAAGGACGATGGGAAAAGGAGTCCGTCGGGAAGGACCGCTGACGGTTCCCTACTTCACTTTTTTCTCGACTACGCCGCAGCTCGGAGTCGCGTCGACCGCGCTGTCCACGGAAAAGGACTTGGTCAATCCGTTCAGCGACATCTTGCACGTTGAACGGTTGGTCGGACGGATCAGCATTTTCACGTCGGCGTTCGGAGGAATCACGACGCAGACGGCGTCGGAGAACGTCGAGGTATTCGGATTCGACGGCAACTCGGTCACTTCGCTTACGCTGAACCAGAACAGCACCGATTTGATCCAAGTGTCGATGTGGTCTTCCGACGGCTATCCGGTGATCGCCCCGTCCACGCCTTTCCGGCTTGCCTTCGACTATTTCACGCGGGAGTGGGCAGTAGACTTCGATCTCGATCCAGGGGGCTATTTGATCACCCAGATCGATTCATTGGCCCCCTCCGCTCAGTACGGGGCGCCTGCCGACAACAAACCGATCTCTGTAGGAATCGGCCTTGTCGGCTGGCGGGAGATAGCGCCATGAGAGAATTTCCCGTCATCCTCTCGGACTCTGGCACGCTGAATGCGGGCAGCACGTTTACGCCCAATTCTGATCGGATGCAGAACATCTACCGGCAGCCGATCCAGATCGAGGAGATGCGCGTCCTGCTTTCACTCCTGAACCCGGTGAACCCGCAGAACACCGGCCTCTTCTCGCTCGGCGCTTTGACCCGAGTCCGGATCGACGTGGGGCGAAAGCAGATCACGAACGGTTACGTTCCGATTGGCGTCCTGGGGCCGCGGGAACAGCCAGCGATGACGCCGTGGTTCGTGAAGTTCACGTCCGCCAACACTTCGGCCTTCTACGACTATTACAAGTGGCGTCTGCCCACGCCGATGCCGCTGGACATTGGCACACCGTTTCTTCCCACGTTCCAGTGGATCGCGCCGAACAACGCCATCGCCTCGACGCAGGGTGGAAACAACAACAGCTTGCTCGTGAACGTCTCTTTGGTCGGTCGCTCGATCGGTGGCGGCGTCATGCCGAAGTCGGCTCGGGTTCCATACGTATCCGCCTTCATCCCCACTGCCGGTGAGACGCAGTCGAACGATCGTGATCTCCGAAACATCTTCTCGGACCGGCCGATCCTCGTGCAGCGGATGTGCGCGAAGATCTTTACTCGTGGCTTTTCCAGCGGCGCCTTTGCCTTCAATGAAGCCTGGCATGATACGGATTCCATCGGCCAGCTCGCGGCTGAGACGCTCAGTAGCGCTACCCCACAGGACATTGATGGAACGGCGGGCGCTCCGGCTCCGGGCCTGGTCTTCCGGGACGCCATCCAGCGCAAGTTCAAGCTGGAAGATCACAACGGCAACTGGATCGTCAAGGATTTCACGTCTTGGATGGCCGCTTTCGACAGTATCCGCATGGCTTGGACGTTCAACCGGGAGATTCCGTCTGACGAGAGCTGGGCATTGACCATGCAAGATCCGGCTTCCGCCCTTTACGTTCCAGTGGTCTCGATCGTCGGGTCCAGGGAGGAGAAGTTCTTATGGTAGGCATCGACCGATCCCAGACTCCGATTCTCCTGACCGGCTCGGGGACGGTCACGGCGGGAGCCCTGAGTTCGACCGAAGTCGGTTCGGACAGTTTCCGGAACCGTACTGGTGTGCCGATCTTCGTCGACGGCATCCGGTTCGTGGTCTCTGCTACTTCTGCTCGTGCGGCGGCGACTGCCAACCTGAGCAATAGCGGCGCAAGCGGACTCGTCCGCATAGCGCTGGAAGTCGGGAGACATCAGATCACGCGACCGGACATTCCAATCGGACTTTGCTGCCGGTGGTCCAATTTCTCGCGGGAGATCGCTCAAGATTGGATCAGGAATGCCAGCGCTGCCCAGATCGCTGGAGTAGGGGCCAACGCCGCTTTCAAGGCGGTGAACCCGCAAGCGTTCACGTGGCGGTTCGCCAAACCGCTCTACTTGCCCAATAGCCAGTCGCTTACGATCAAGATCAGATCGGATGGTATTGGAGCTGGCGATGGCGGCGGATGGACGGTCGAGACTTCCGTGTTCGGCCGTCGGTTCCCTGGCGATTACAAGCCACCCGACATAGTTCCGGTGCCCTACGCAACTTATTGGGCCGACTCTCTCCGATCACCCCCCTGGACTACGGCGGTGATTGCGGACTCTACCGCGGTGGATTTGATCAATCCGTTCCAGACGCCACTCTTCGTGAAGGAATTTCGAGGAAACCATCTGATCAGCTACGTGGCTGCGGTGTTCTATGACGGTCTCCGGCCGTTCGGTGGAAGCGCTGACTCGGCGAAACACCCGCAGACCATCGGTTTTGATCACGTCACTGTCCAGATGATCAACTCCGGAGTCCGGCCGGAGGACGCGGATCAGTCGACAAACAATTTCTTGGTTCGCGATTTTACGCCGTGGAACCATCTGTTCATGGCGACTTCGCAGGGCTGGATCGTGAACACCATGTTTTCGCCCTCTCAATGGGCGCACTTGAGGGTCAAGTACCTTGGTTCGCCGGTCGGAACCGTACCTGCCAACGTCCGGTTTTCGGCTGGCATGGTGGGATACCGAATGGTTTACTCGAAAGATCTGGAGATTCCGAACTAGGAGGAAAGGGTGCATTTTGTTCGCAGACCGCCGCAGGAAGATCATAGCAGGCAAGACGACGCTGGAGCTGGTCTCGGGGGGAGTCTGGAGACCGCTGAAGGGCCGGCGTACGTCTCGGCCTCAAACATCCGTCTCGAACGGGGCACCATTTCCCGGCGGACCGGGCGTACTGTCAAGGCTCGTCCGTGTGCCTGCGACGGTAGAAGGAGGGCGAGGTAACGTGTGCCCGATCTGCCAGAAGAATAGCGCGACGGTGACGATCGGGATCGGCCCGATCCTGAGCCGTATTTGCGGCTCCTGCGCCGACGCTGGCGTCTCGGCGTTCAAGATCGCTCGTCTGATCCTGGGAGGTTGATCCAGATGGCTCGTCGGGCAGACTTCGAGGATGCAGTCAAGCTCGGGGCGGCGATCCCGCTGCGAAAGGTTTTCAACTTCCAGTCCTTCTTCAGCTCGACGTTGCTGGAGCAGGGAATTCTCGTAGCCAACCCGGCCGAGCCGCTGATCGCCTCGACGGTCGGCAACGATGGTGTCCAGCCCCTTGCTGGCGTAGGGTTTGCCTTGCATCCAGCATCGCAGACTGTAGTGGGCGTGTTGCCCCGGCTGGGAGGCTCGGCGTCGGTCGTTACGTTGAAGCCGGGGCAGGTCTACTATCCCGGGGTTCCGTTCGAGGGCTTCACCTGGGGGCTTCCGGTCGGATGGCTTGGCGGTGGCGCAGCGCTTCTCTATCTTCTCCGAGAGAAAGTTGCTGAGACCTTCTGGACCGGCGCGCCGGAAGTGATCTTCCACCGGGCTCGGTTCAAGACCTTCGCGATCACGGACAACCCGGCGGCCGGCGCGGCGGGGGCCAACGCGAACTGGCCGGTACGGTTCCCTTGGCCCAACGCCATTTCCGGTGTGCCGACGCCCGCTGTCCCTCAAACGCTCGGCCCGCAGATCGGGATGGTGCCGACTAAGTTCGTCCTGCGCCTGCGTCTCGCGACGCTGATCGCCGCAGCCAAACTGCGCCTGATCTGGAACCAGACGGAGGATTTCGATCTCCAGTCTGATGGCGTTACCTATGACGCCTTCTCGACCAGCGGATCTTTCGTCGAAGTGACGTTCGATCCGTTTGCTGCTTCTGGATTTCAGATCGGGGGCGTGGCCTCTGCGGAATTTCCCATACAGACCGTCGATGACAAGATTTCCAGGATCGGCGGCGATCCGGGGACTCTCTTTCTTGTCTCGATGGACGGGAACATCGCGACCGGCTCCCTCATAGACATCGTCCGTTACGGACTCGTAGGAGGTTGACGATCATGTGGTGGATCATCTACGGACTGGCGGGTTTCTTCCTCTACAAGAAACTCAGCAAGCCCTCGACGACACCGGCTCCGACCGAGCCAGTTGCGTCGGTCGACGTCACGGGCGGCTCCGCTTACACAGGATTTCTGATGCAAGACAACCTGAGTGGGGACAGTGCCCCCAGCGAGGAGCAGGAGGAGGAGTGACATGGCAGGCTTCCTTGCATACGCGGCGGGCGGAATCGGCGGCTTCCTGATCGGAGGTCCGGTTGGAGCGGCTCTTGGTTTAGGTGCGGTCAAACTCGTAGCCGGCAAGCCGGCGCCGACGCTAGTTCCGGCACCGGGATCTCCACAGCTCCCCGCCTCGGCTACGACGGTGACGGTGCCGACTGTCGAGGCGTCGATCGACGACTTCATCGACGACTTCGGTCCGATCCAGTCTCCTCCGCCCCCACGAGAAATCCCATGAGCCAGAAGACCAAGTTCGCCAAAGCAGCCAAGGCGTGCAGAGGGATCAGCTCCCGCAAGGCCCGCAATAGTTGCGTGGCCTCACATCTCCGCGGTCGGAGCTACGGCGGTCATGGTCACGCTCGACGCCACGGACGCGGATCGAAGGGCAAGCGCCGGAGGGCGTTTCACGGGATGACCAAGAAGGACTACATCGAGACCGCGAAGATCTTGCGGGGATCTGGATGCTCGCAGCTCGCCGACGACTTCGCCTCGATGTTCGCGCGCGACAACCCGCGGTTCGACCGCGAGCGGTTCAAGGCCGCTGTCCACGGGAGCTAGCATGGCCAAGCGACGGAAGGTCTCGGTGAGTTACGCGCATCGTCAAAGGACGATGAAGGTCCCATTACATGCCGTGATCGTTCGCAGGACTGGAACCTCGACAGACACGACCTTCGAGGCGTGTGTTCATGTCCGTGGCCGGGGCGCCACAGCCTCGCGGCGTGGACAGGGCCGCCTTGCAGTTGACACCTATGAGTGCGCTTACGGACCGGCGCCGCGCCGAGCGCTCGCCAAGGCACTCTCGAAGCTCGGCTCGACGTTGGTCAAGCGCAGCTCGGCGTTTCGCGGCTATCGCAGGCGGCGGAGGTAGCATGGCCAAGTACAAGAAAGCTCGATCGCTTACGATCAAGAAGCTCGGGCCGGGCGTTCACAATGGCCAGTGCGTTCGGATCACTTCGACGATGCATGGAGCCTTCCGCGAGGTGGAGAAGTACACGGTTGGTAGCGGCGGGACGTTCGAGCCGATCGAGTCCAAGGGCATCGGACTGAAGAATCGGACTTTCTCGGTCGACGTCTGCCCGGTCGGTGCCGGCATGCCGTCGATGCAGCTCATTCGGCCCGGACGTCGTGGGGGCATTCGAGCGGCTGAACGAGCGAAGGGCGGAATCCTGGCTTGCCAAGCCGCCGGTCAGGACTCGAAATGCCTGCGGTCGCGGTACGCGAGCCTGATTCTCTATCCGGGCGGAGCCGGATGGGCCAAGCGCAAGGGCATTCAGGTCTTCGGCAGGTACCACAGGCGGCGCAGGCGGCGGAGGTAAATCTTGCTCAGGCACGACGGCCAGCGTCTTCCGGTACTCTCCGGCTACAGTGATCCGGGTCCAGCCGAGGATCTAGCGGCTGCGGCCGGAGGCGCGTCGGCTGCCGCCAGCGACGTCTCGCATACCGACTGGCACTCGGTCAAGATCGGCTTGATCTCCGGCATCGCAATCTGGATCGTGACCAACGCCCTTGATCGCGTTTTCCTCAAAGGGAGGCGGCGATGAAGCCGTTCACAGTCTGGATCAACGGCCAGCCGCACGAGGCGTACTCGTTCGGCCAGGTATCGGATACGGACGTGGCTGGCGGAATCGCGGCCGTGATCGATCTGGTCAACCGGGCCGGCGCTGCGCTCGACGATGCGGTGTCTCGCATGGGCGTCTTCACCCTCAACAAGGACGACAAGAGGGCTCGCGTCGACGACTGGCACGTCACGGCCAACGAATTCGTGAACTTCTCCAGCCAGCTCGATCAATACCCGCAGCGCGTCGACGAGTGGAAGCGTTTGGGGTTGAAGATTTCGGGGACGGCGAACGATCTCGCGGCCTACATCGGCGACGATACGCTCTCCTCGGCCATCGGAGAGTTTATCGTCAACATGCCGGCCGCACTCGACGCGACGTACAAGGCAGTTCTCGCCAAGGCCAGCCAAGTCGCGACCGAAGTGGTACGGGCACTTGAGAAGCCAGCAGCGGAAGCCGCCAAAGGAACGGCCAAGATTATTCTGATCGTCGGCGGGGCTGCGGCACTGATGTTTTTCCTTTTGCGCAAGTCCGGCGTCCGCGGCGGCATCGGGCCGGTCCGGCTCGGAGGGATTCCGTCGGGTCGCCGGCTGATCCGCGGCTATGGAAGGAGATAGGCCATGCGACGACTTCTGATTGGATTGACGGTCCTTTTGATCACTCTCTCGGCTGACGCACAGCAACCGGTCAAAGTGACCAACCCTGGCCCTCCAGGGAGCAACACGGCGGAGACGATCGCCTGCAACGCGGGCGTTTCACCCTGCACGATCGGCGCCGCGGCGACCAACGTCCTGAACAACTCGACGTCCGGACGCAAGGGCTGCATCCTCCAGAACGTCAACGCGACCGACTTCTTCTGCAAGAAGGCGACGGCCGCCGGAAGCGCTGCTTCTACGACCAACATGGACTTTCTTCTCAAGGCAGCGTCGGCGGCTAACAAAGGCGACGGAGGGATCTATTCGTGTGATTCTGCCGGCGTCGTTTACACAGGACCGATCAACTGCACCGGAAGCGCTGGCGGCGGTACGCTCGTCGCCTCCGCTCAGAGGTAGCCCATGCGCCGATTCCTGATTCCGATTCTGATCTTAATCGCTGTCGCGGTAACTGTTCCCATAGTTGTCTGGGGCGATACGGTATTCGTTCCGCGCGCTCCAATCAATCTGGCGACGGCCGACGTCAACGGCGTCCTGCCGGTAGCCAATGGTGGGACCGCGTCTGCCACTGCTGGCTCAGGCGAGCACGACTTCAACGCCTACAACGCCGCCAACGTAGCCGCTACGACTGCTCTCAGCGAGACGACGGTCACGAATGCCTCGACCGCTACCACTGGCAGCAAGATCACGACCGACATCGCAGGAGTAGGTGCCGGCAACTTTGTCGCGATGCTCTGTACCGACGGAACTGCCTGCGCGGCCGGAAATCAGCGCGTGACTTGCACTCAAGCCTGCACTGCCGTAGCCGGTACGCGGACTGCCTGTACCGTGCAGAATGGTGGGACGATCGCAGCAGGAACAGTAGTCACTTGGAGTGTCACGACGGCCTGTGCCACGACTGATCCAGGGACAAACATCAACGCCCATATGACAACGCCTTGAAAGGATCAGATGGCCTTCGACGTCAAGCGCGCGCTGATCGGAGCCGGTCTGGGGACGGTCGCGGTCCCCGGCGTCGGCACCGTGATCGGCGGCGTTGTCGGTGGCCTGACCGGCGGCGGGCCTATCTCACGACTGGCTCCGCAGCCGACTGCGGCGGAAATTGCTGCTCGTCAAGCTGCGATCGATAAGGCTCGTCAAGCTGCGATCGATAAGGCAAACGCAGACGCAGCCGCGAAGGCACAGGCCGAACTTGCCCAGGCTTCCAGTACCCTCAACATCGTGCCGGGCGCCGGGACGGCCGTGAAGTTCCTTGCAAACCTAGCGTATTCCCTAGGGCTGGCGTCACCCATCTATCATTTCCCGGCAAATTTCGATCCGTACGACTGGATCGCGACGCACCATTTCGACGTACTGGCGCTCTCCGTATATGGCGTCCTCACCGCAAATCGCAAGGCCGGCGACCAAGGTCCGGGAATGGGTGAGGTCCATGGCCCACCCGAGACTCCGCTGCAAGGATACTGGCTCGACCACTCGCGGATCGGCACGCTCGGCCCTGGCGATCACACCGTCGACGAGCTGCGACCGCTGATGCCTCCGGCGCCGCCGCGTGGCTTCGGCGATCCGCTCCCCGTGCCGGGCGCTGCGACTTGGCAAGAAGTAGTACAGAACATCAACGAGTGGCCCCCACCACCGCTAGTGGATCGCAATACTGTTCCAGGGGCCGACTTCGCCCGCGAAACGATCGCGGAGGCGATCGACGGAGCGCGCCTGGCTGACTGGCATGCTGCCGGCGGTGGCTTGCCCGCAGCGCAGCGGCACCCCGAGCAGTTCTATGCGAAATATCCTGAACTGGCGCCCCCCACGCCTGACCAGGCAATCGCCGCTACTTTCGGCATAGGCGGACCCAATCAGCTTCCCCTCAATTGGGATCCGGGTAGCCAGCAGGACGAGTCCGCACGCAACGCCGGGCTCCAAACTTTTGCTCGCGCGCGCGACGCAGGATTGCATCTCACGCGGCTGCAAGCGTATTGGATCGATGTAGTGAAACCAGCGACGGATCAGGCCAGCGCAAATCCGGGTCTACTGCACCTGACGGGTTTCATGGCCAGCCTGATCGCGAAGGTGGTCACACCTACCAAAGCCCTCGAAATGTTCCATGCCGGTACGCCTGCGGCAACGCCTGCGGACGTATTCGCCTACGCGCTAGGCACTCCATTTCAGATCGGAACCGCTTATCTATCACCGGCTCCGCTGGCTGGTTTCTCCGGCCTTGAGGAAGAGGAAGAGGAAGAGGATGACTTCATTCCCGTCATTCTTGCCGATTTCTAGAACTTGAAGGAGGAAAGCATGGCACGTCACAAGAGACACAAGAGGCACCACCGGAGACACGTCCATCATCGCGTTCACAAGGGATGCAAGCGGGTGAGGGTCTCGTTCCGGGCTCGCGGCAAGCATCTGTCATTCATGGCCCGACGCGGTCCGTCCTGCGGTCCGCGGCGCTGGTCGGCGGGACAACTCCGCTGGCGCCGGCACTTCCGCAGCGTCGCACGGCGCTGCCCGAGGAGCTTCAAGGCACGAGCGAAGTGCGTTGCCTCCAAGCTCAAGTAGGGAGGACTGTGGCCTCGGAACTCATGGACGAGATGGTCAAAGCTCTCCCCCGCAAGGGGGGACCTCGGACTACGTTGGTCATCCTGGCCGCCGCGGTGGGCCTTGTCCTGTCCGGCGCGGCGGCTTATGGGGCCTTGACCCGCGAGCGTGAAGCTGCAATCGACAAGCGGATCCGACCGATCAAGATCCGCAGCTACGAGCAAGAGGCGGTCCTTGAGCACATTTTCGATCATATAGAATCGCAGCAGCCGTCTGAAAGACGTCACCGGCTCGAAGACGTCAAGCGCCTTGGAAGGGTCAAGCTCAGGGAAGACGAGAGTGGAGACGGTGAAGGAGGAGGAGATCCGTAGATGTCATTCGGCTGGAGGGCATGGGGAGCGGTCGTTGCCGGGCTTGGCCTGTTGGCATATCTGCGTCGCAAGGACGTCGGTCAAGCGGCGTCGGCAGTCGCCGAGGAGGCTGGTACCTTGATCGAAGACTTCAAGACTAAAGTGGGAATCCTTCCGGCGGCTGCCCAGCAGTATGCCGACGTGATTGAGCAAGTAGCCACGGAGTCAGGTGAGCGTCCTCAAGTCCTGACCGCGATCGGCTGGCGCGAGACGAGGTGGGGCACAAGCCCAGACCTAGACGTCCAGGGTCCTTCAGGAACCGGTGACTTCACCGCCAGGACCGGCCACTGGCTCAACACCCCGCGCGTCCAGACCGTCGACGGACCGGAATTCTTGCCGATCGGATGGTCTTCGCCCAAGGACAATTTCGGAGATCCGCTTCCCGGGCCGTACGCGATTCCAGACGACGGCCGAGGATGGGGCCGCGGTCTGATGCAGATCGATTTCCAGCGGGCGGAAACGATCAATTGGGAAGATCCGCTGACCAACGTCCGCGAGGCAGCCAAGGTTCTTGCCGAAAAACGCGCGTACATCTCCTCGCACGTAGCCGATCTCACTCCGGACGAGCTGGAGCGTGCGACCGTCGCGGCCTATAATCACGGTGAAGGCGGGTCCGTGAACAACCTACTCGCCGGACGTGACGTCGATTCCGGAACGACGGGCGGTAACTACTCCGCCGACGTCCTCTCCAACGCAGGAAGGTGGTCCTGATGGCCAGACGACGTAAGTATGGCCGAGACTACTACGTCTGCCGAACCTCTCCGCCGTACGGGTACGGGAAGCGGAAAGGAATCGCGGTCTCGAAGACGATCGATGGGCTCCCTGCTTATTGCCTGCACCCCATCCGTCGCGTGCTGGCAAATTCGGCGCGCGAGGCGAAACGCAAGGCATCTTTCAGCGGTCACAAGACGCCGAGGCGGGCCGGCTATACGCCGGAGACGGCTCAACGGCTCTATGAAGCGTTACGCAGCGGCCGGATCAGGAACATGCCCTGGATCCGGGTCTACCCTCGTCGCCGGAAGTACGCCCGGCACACGACTCGGAGGCGCTAGATGGCGATCAACGATCTGATCCGACCGTTCGCGCAGCGTATGACGATCGAGACGTCGATTACGCCGCCGATCGACGTCGACGATCCGTTTGGCCCGACGGAAGGGCCTGGAGCTGTCGCTCAGGGAAAGGCGGCCCTCGCCCTCCTGAAGCCGAAGATCACGCTGTACGGAGCTGGCGGCGATCCGATCATCTGGTCTCCGTACGGCGAACCGTCCATATTTGGGGTGGCCGGGGGCGCGATCTTCGGTGCCGGGATCTTGTTCTTAGCCGGCTACGGTGCGTACAAGCTCATTTTCGATCGGAAGAAGAAGAAGAAATAGATGGCCTACTCCCTCACCGTCGACATCTGCGAAGAGGACAGGCGTCCGATCGTCCGGCACGTCTTCTTCGGCAAATCGAGAAGGCGCGTCTCGGCTGTCTTGAGGGCGCATCGAAGGTCCGACAAGTTCCTGCGCGACTGCATGGACAAGGGCCGCTACGACGGCATCGCGTGCAGCGTCAAGGTAGGCAAGATCCGGAGAAAACGATGAAACGACGTCGAAGGCGGCACTACAGCGGAGTAGGCAAGAGCATCGGGATCGGGACCTTGATCGCAATCGGGGCGTTCGGGATCCTCCTCGTCGCGATCAGCTCGGCCAAGCGAGCGGACGAGCGGCTCCAAGCCGCCACGAGGTAACTGATGTCCAGGGTGACACCGAAACGGCCATTCGAGACGACGGATGGTCGTACGTTTGAAACCCTGGAAGCCGCAATCCAGCACGCCGACAAAATACGCGGGCGAGGTGAGACTGCGTTTCCGGAGTACATCTGGCGTCGTACCGGTCCCGGCAAGTCCGAGGCATACTACGTTCTCAATCCCGACGGTACTCAGGGTTTCAAGGGAGCTTCTATGCGGCGCTACGGCAGAGTGGATGTCACGCGGCACTACAAGCGGCGGCGGCTGATTTCGCCCAAGGCTTGCGACCGGCGATCCTTCCGTGTGAAGCGCGTCGGCCGTCACGGCAACTTTATCACGGTCTGCTGCCCGAAAGGTCAGTGGTCTCCCCGGCGCAAGCGCTGCAAGGTGGGAATGCGCGCTCAGTCCATTGCCAAGAAGCGCAGGCGGCGGTAGGGTTTCGAGTTCGAGGAGGCACCATGCGATTGATCAAGTCGATCGTCGTCGCGCTCGTGCTGCTCGCACCGCCGGCCGTCTTCGCTCAAGCCACGCCAGCTCCGACGCGGACCTTCGGCGGCTGCAACGGACCTGGGACGATCTGCTTTGGACCGTCGGCCTTGCTCTCGGTCACGGCGTACAATCTGACCAACGGTACCGTGGAGGCGAGCTTTAGCCCCGGTCTCGGCTATGGCGTGACGTTCTTCCAGAAGCAGTGGTACGCTACCGGCCTCGACGTCTTCGTGTCCATGAAGACCGGACCGTACAGCACCATCTCCTACTCGCTGATCGCCAAGTTCGCGAACTACCTGCGCATCGGCGTCGCACGCGAGGTGGTCGGCGGGAACAAGTCTTTTTACATACCGCTGGGGATTGGATCAGACATCCCCTGAAGGAGAGACGATGGACGCCAGCCAGCTCCACACCGTCGGCGATTACGTCGGTGCCGCCGTCGCGATCGCCTCGATCCTCTCGAATTTCGTCAAGCCGTGGACGATCGTGGGGAGGATCCTCCACTTCGTCGCGATCAACTGGAGGACCGGCAGCCTGACCGGCCCACAACCACCGATGCCGGGCGGCGGAGCCTAGTCCGTCAGGGCAGCGTCGAGCGTCTCGCGCATCCACTTGTTCACGAACGCGCTCACGCTGGTCCCCTGCCGGATGGCGAACGCCTGAAAATCACGCAGTAGCTTTTTCTGGACGTGAATCGTCGTCTGGACGGAGTCCCTTGGTACAGTCCGCTTGGGTCCGCGGCGCTCGGCCATGAGGGAACGCTATCAGACGAGCTTAGGTACTGCAATTTCTAGCTGGGACGGTGGCGCCGGGCGTGGCGCTTCCGAGCTTCCTCCAACAGAATCTCTTGCTCTTGACGTCGGAGGTGATCAATCTCCTCGGCTGCCTCACGTTCGCCGTTCCGCCTGGCGTGATCCGCCGCGGCGGCTAGGTCCCTGACCCTCTTCTCTTGCGCGAGCATGGACATATGTCCTCCACGCTGGCCGGGATATAGGATCAGATCGGGGGGAGGATCAAGAGCAGGATCCGAGGGGTGGAGCCCCAGCGGATCCTGCTCTCAGAACGGCTCGCTGTTAGGAGATCAGCGAGTGCTGCTGACCGACCTCGATGTCGAGGAGGGTCGCGGTCTGGGCCACTGGAATGGCAACGCTGATGATGTTGGTACCGAGGATGCCGATCTGAGGCCAGCCGGTCGCAGTGAGCGCCGTCTGATGCAGGAAGACACGAGCGAACAGGTTGGCCGGCGCGATGCCTAGGCTGTGGGTAAACGTGGTGAGGGCCGCCCCGACCACGCTAAACCCTTGGGTCAGCGTCCAGAATGCACCTCCGAAGGCGCTGGACAGCATCGACAGGAGAGGCGGGTGGAAGCCGGTCCGCTGGTAGCAATCGAGCAGTCCAGCGAAGACGGCGAGGAAGAAGAGAGAGAGCACTGCGAGGGTGAGCATGGGCAGATCTCCTTTGACGGATGGAAGCTCGCCTTCTAGGATAGATCAACCCGGCCGTGGCCACCGGAAAGTTGACACTTTCGGGTAGCTCACGGTACCGTCAGGGACCGATGCGGCGGACTCCCAAACTGGTCGAGGTCCACGCCCGCCTCTTTCCTGCCGACGTCGACGAGCTGAAGCGCATCGCCGCCGAGCGCGGAATCTCCTTGCAGATCGAGCTGCGTAGCCTTGTCCACAGGACCCTGAAGGGTGAGCACCGCGACGTCGTGGTACTGAAGGAACAACGTGACTGATCGATGCTGCCCAGAAGTTCTGGAATCTCTCTACCAGCGGGCGCTCAAGGCTGACGCCGCAGACCCGTCTTCGCCGTCGGACATCTGCGAGCATCTCCCACTCCTCCGGAAGCTGGCAGAGCGCTGTGAACACGTCACTGAGTTCGGTACCCGTCGGGCCAACGGATCCACGGTCGCTTTGCTCGCCGGGCAGCCGGAAACCTTCGTCACTTGGGACATCGATCCGCGAGCGATCATCAGCGCTGGTATCGTCGATCTATTGGATTGTGGCGTAGTCGACGGCGTATGGACCGGGCGCATCGGCCGCACCGAGTTCCAGCCACGGGTTGGGGATACGCTCAAGATTTTGATCGAGCCGACCGATCTCCTATTCATCGACAGCTTGCACACCTACAAACAGCTCTTTGCCGAGCTGATGCGGCACGCTGATCCGATCGAGCGCAAGATCCGCAAGTACCTCGTCTTCCATGACACTGCCACCTTCGGGATGCAGGGCGAGGACGGCTCCAAGCCCGGACTACGTTCGGCGATCTGGCATTTCCAGAAACAAACTCTTCCCCAATGGGGACTCAAGCGCGATCTTGATAACAACAACGGGCTCGTAGTGCTGGAGCGTGCGGATGTTGATCCACGTCCTGGCATCTGGCCCGACTTCTACAAGGAGGAAGCAAAATGAAGAAGCTACTCGTCGTTTTGGCCGTTCTGTCCGCGTTCTCAGCTCACGCGAATACGCATACGTTCACCGGTACTATCGACACTCCGCCGGTTGCAGTATGGGTCAATCCTACCGACGCCATCATCGCTCCGTTTGCGCTGTACGGCGGCCGGGTGTTCTACGTTGATCCAGCTACCAAGTACGTTTGGAGCATCGATACCAGCAGCTTGTCTTCCACGACACCTACGTTGGCCGCAATGGGCGGCATAACGCAGACATTCTACACCACGACGAATTGTACCGGCCAAGCCTACCTTGCGGTGCTGCCGACATCAGACTTTCTGAATTTCACGTATCCGATCTACCGAGACGGGCTAATATACGTGCCTGGAACGATGTCGAACGTGAACAATCAGATCCAGTCTACTTGGTACAGCGGGTGCGTTTCGCAGGCACCAATTCCGGCAACGTACTCGATGTACACACTCTTGGGACCAGTCACAGCGCCGACGTTGCCGAGTGGGCCATGGCATCTGGAAACGCGCTGATGGCCGATTCTCGACGCAGTTGAATCGGGAAGGCTGTGATTTACCTGCTCCGCTACGGCGTGCCGGCCTTGACCGCCGCCGTACTGATATTCGTGGTCATTCCAGCAATCTTTCGACGGGCCACGGCCCCCAAGAGGAAAGCAATGCACGACAAGCTGCTCGACATCATCATGCTCGTTCACGATCAGGCCGGCTGGGCGGACCTTGCTATCCGAGCCGTAGAGCGCTTCACGCAGAATCCCTATCGGCTGATCGTGGTCGACTCAGCTTCCGTCGAGCCCGCCACGCACCAGCTCTTCAAGGACGTAAAGGAGCGCGGTCACACCGTCATCCACTTGAAGGAGAACAAGTCCTTCTCCAATGGCGTGAACACAGGTGTCGCTGCCGGATCGAGCAAGTACATCTGTGTCCTGAACGACGACGCGATTGTCACCGAGGGGTGGGATTCTGCACTGCTGCAAGACGCGACACCCAAGCACGTCGGGATCGTAGGTGCATCGAGCAACTACGCTTCAGGACCACAGATGGATCCGACCTTCGTGGGCGAGCCGCCGTATCTCGTCTTCGTATGCGTGGCGCTGCGCCGCGAGGTCTGGGATCAGGTCGGTCCGATGGACGAGGAGACTTTCGACGGTTTTAGCTCCGAGGACATCGATTACGTGTGGCAGGTGCGCAAAGCCGGCTACAAGCTGGCCGTCTCACGAGGAGCCTTCGTGCTGCACGCAGGCTCGCGCACGCTAGCAGTCAAGGTCGGCGCGCACGGCGAAGGCGGCGTGCCGCTCACTGAGCTGCGGGCTCGTAATGACTCGAAGTACAATGCACGGCTGATCGACAAGTGGGGCAAGGAGTGGGTAGCGAAGTACCAGACTACGAAGAAGAAGATTTTGCTGGTCAGCTACCACCCCGAAGAATGGACTCGCGTCCGCTTCATGGATGACTTTTTCAAGCTGCGCACCAAGGCCCTGGGCGAGTATGATTTCATGCGCGTGACCCGAATGCCGATCGCCGCTGCTCGTAACGCCGTTGCTGATTACGCTCTCGATGGTGGGTTCGATTGGATCCTCCAGCTCGATGACGACGCCACCTTCCCACCGGATCTTCTTCAGCGGCTCTTCGCTCACGACAAGGATGTGGTCTGCGCCTTGGCCTACCAGCGCAAACCGCCGCATCTCACCTGCGCCTTCGAGCTGGGGCCGGACGGGATGATGGGCACGCCGATGGAGGGCATCGAACATACTGGACTGCGCCGGGTGGACATCTCCGGCTTCCATTGCTCGCTGATGCGAACTGAAGTGATCAAGCGGCTCCGCGAAGGGCTGAAGGAGACGGACGGTAGCGAAAAGGTGATCGTCCCCGGCACCCGTCACTACTACGGATGGTTTGCCAATACTGAGATCAAGGTCGGCGAGGACTTCGCTTTCTGTCTGAACCTCAAGAAGCTCGGCATCCAGATCCACGTCGATACGGAATTGATCAGCGGCCACATCGGCGACGCCATCGTTGTCGACGAGGCGTACAAGAAGGCGTTCAACGCGGGACGGGCACCCTAAAAGAAAAAAGGCCGGCACCTCGCGGCTGCCGGCCCCAAAAAGGTCTCTGCCATCGTATCTCCGTTCCGACCGGCGTATCTCCCATCCGTCCCCCCGACCTTTCATCGGTCCCTCCGACCACCGCTCCTCCGCGAGTTCTGACCGGCGGATCCTCTACCGTCCGCGCCATCATCCACTCGGCCGATCGTTCGCCCGCTCCATCGTCCCACCGACCGTACTCAGGCCGACACCTCACGGCCGTCGACCTTGGAAATCTGACCTATCCTGCTGCCGTCCCTGCGGGCCATCCTACCGGCCCGTTCGCCAGCGGTCCGTCCCCCTTCCCGTCGCACGCGCAGCCTAGCTCGCGCCCGGTCGCACTTCCGATCCGTCCTTCCACCGAACGAACGATCGGGTGGACTCCCGGTCCGTCCTTCCTCCCTGCCGGACTTCTTCCCGATCGACGCCCGATCTGTCGGGCCGCCCATTCCGGCAAACGAGCCGTCCGCTGAGCCCACCTCCCTTCCCCCCGACGTGCCTCACGCCTCTGCTTCTACTTCTTCATCGTCCTCCGCCTTGGACTCGCGGACGGAGAACGCTACTGCGCTTGGATCGATGCTGACGCCTGCCTCACCGAAGACGGCTTCCATGAACGCCTTGGTAGGCTTCTTCACCGAACCGAGATCCTCGAACTCGATCAGCTCGAACTTTCCGTAACGCCGCCCCTTTCCCGGAGAGATGCCGCGCCGCGGGTAGCGGCCTCCTGCTTTCCAGAGGTACTTGTACCCCTCGGACGAGCATCCGCCCTTGGTAGGCGCGACGAAAGTGCAGGTCAGCTCCTGACCGGGCATGACGGCTTCGAAGATCTTGGGCGCGGCTGATCCTCCGTGCTGCGGACTGACCGGTACTTGGAGCTGCATCGGCTCGGGTTTCGGGGTGAACTTGATCGGAGAGAAGCCGATGTACTCCGCCTTCGATTCTGGCAGGCCGGCGTAGCGGCTGGCGTTGGTCCGCCACCACGCGAGCAAGACGTCGGAGGGAATGACGTACTGCCCGGTTGCGGCGTCGATCTCGAAGATCGAGTCGAACTTCGGCGGAGGGGAAGACGACAACGGCGGCGCTGCGTCCTTTGCCGGGCGGCCCGGCTTTCTCGGCGGCGGTGGCTTGGGCTGATTGATGCCCCACCGCTTGCGAATGGCGTCGGTGAACGCGCACGAGATCTGACTGCCGAGGAGCGGATCGAGCGTGACGATCTTGACTCGGAAGGCGTGATAATCGTCGATGTCGTTCCCCCGACGCTTCTTGCGCTCTCCGCGTCCCTCCTTTTCGTCGAAGAATGCTTTCCATTCGCTGCGTCGGACGGTGTGAAGCAGAACCGGCAACAGATCGAGGATGTGCGCGTACTCGGGCGGTTGCTTCCAGATCAGATTCTTCATCGTATACGAGGTGACAGTCTGGTTCTGGGTATTGCGCTTGCTCCCCGTAGCGACGAAGCCTTGCTTCTGCGCCCCCTTGAGTGCCGCCTCCATCAAATGCGGATGGATCTCGCACTTGATCTTGTTCCGGCAGACTTCGAGAATCTCGTCGAGGGACGGATGCCCCAGCGTCTGTACTAGATAGACGCCGATGATTTTGATGTCGGTCGGATCGGTGATTTCGGTCGGGACATGACCGTTGGCCTCTTTTCCATTCTTTCGTGCTCTCATTTGTGCCTCCTGGCGGGTTTAACGATCAGTTTACGATCAAAACAGAGGCCGGCGACGTTGTAGGGACCTCCTAGGGCTGGGGAGGGGGGGTGGATCGTAAGGCCCCCAGGATGCCTAGACTGCCCCTCGCGTCGCCGGCCTCCGAACGTGTCCTAGCAGAGTTGATCCAAAACGTCAAGCGCGATCGAAGAAGCCGGCTGGGTCGCGTTCAGTCGAGGTGATTGCGATCGGCGGATGGCCTCTCGATCGCTGCGTCTCTACTTTGATCCAGCGGTCCCGACAGGCATCGGAGCAGTGAAATGCCACGGCCCGGCCGTCGGCCCAGATGGTCTTGATCGTCGCGGTCGAGCTGCACAAGCATCGCTTCAGCCTCATACGCCGTACTCCTTCAGGACCAGTTCGATGTCCCGCACCTTGGGCCAGCCAAAGCCGCGGTACAGCACCGCGAGCGCCTTGGCGAGCTGGCGGCGCTTGCGGGTCCTGACGGCGCGTGCCCGGCGATCCGCTTCAGCGTCGCTGATCGGCCTGGACCTTCGCTTAAGCTTCTTTTTTCGGTCCATATACCCTCGTGACTGCGTTGCCTCGTAACGGATCAATTTCGCGGATGTACTTGCTGAGCTGGTTCAAGTCCTTGTGGCCGCTCTGACGGGCAATCTCGATCGGACTGGCCCCGGCTGCGTCCGCGTCGGTAATGAATCCGGCCCGCAGGCTGTGCCCTGAAACGTCCAGCCGGAGTCCTGCGGCCTTGGCTGCCCGCTTGACCATGTTGGCGATGGTCTTGGTCTTTACCCGCGTAGGCCAGATCGCGCCGGACGGTCCGACTGCCTTGAACAGCGGGCCGGGTACGTCGCCGCGGACACGCAGCCACGTATGGAGTGCAGCAACCGGGCAGGGTCCGCTCGTTGCCGCCACGATGGCCTTCCACTCTCCCTCGCCGGCTTGATCGGTCTTGCTCCGGCGTAGGAGTAGCGAGCAGCCCCACTGCTCAGGGCGTACGTCGCTCAGATCAAGAGCGCGGATCTCCGACCGCCGGAAAGCTCCCGCGTGGCCAACGAGAAGGATCGCGGCTTCCAGCTTCCCACGTGTGCTGTTTAGATCAAGTGCAGCGACAGCTTTCCCGATGACGTCGAGGCGCATCGCAGCGACCCGGCGTTCCGGCCGCGTTCCGAGCTGGCGCCGGATGCCTTCGTAGGTGGTCTCCACCAAGACGTCCTTGGTCGGATCTTCGAGCTGGCGAAGCCGGTGCGCGAGCTTGATCGCTGCGTGACGATGCTCGATGGCCGAGAGGCCCAGGCCGAGCCCCTCGGGCCGGCTGGCGGCGCAGTTCGCGAGGAAGCCGGCTACGGTCGGGCTGGAAGCAGGTAGCTCGCTCAAGCCCCGCGCCTTGCACCATTGCTCGAATGCACGCCACGCAACGGCGTAGGCCCTCCGAGTAGCAGGCGCGTACGCGCCGTCGGCGAACGCGCGTACTTGATCAGCCACAGATGGAAAACGGATCAGATCGTCAGGCACGGTTGAGGGGGGAGCCTAGCTTCAAAGGGCTGATAAGACCAGGCTATCAGCCCTATTTTCGGGAATCATTGAGGATTTACCCTGCACTGATTACAGGCGATCACGATCCCCCTTCGGAAGCGCCAGCCGGCCTCCCGCAGGCGCGTGAGCGTGCCTCGATCGATCGCTCCGCACGAGGGGCAGCTCCACGTCTGGCAGCGGCGGGCGTGCAGTCGACGTTGACGCGCAGCCGATCCACGGCCTTGGAACGAGTGCCCGCAATGACGGCAGGCGTATCCGGGCTCCAGCTCCGGCCCGAGATCCCCGAGGGGAAGAGCAGACGGAGGAGCGGGCGGCGGCACGGGAGGCGGTGGCAGCGGAACTTGAACCGATCCGCTCAAGCTGGCCAGCTTGGCGATCGCTACTGCTCCAAGCCCGACGGCCAGTGCAGCCTTCAACCCGGAGGGATCGGATGGGGGCTCGACGATGGCGTCGATCTCTACGATCGGATCCGGCGGCGGTGTCGGAGCAGGCTCGATTCCCAACCGACCGAGGACCGCCGACTTCAGGTCTCGCAACGCGCCAGGCGTCTCGGGGATCCAGCTCCCGCCTCCCCCACCGCCGATTCCACTCACGCCCCGCGGCGTCGTATCTGGCACAGAGGGAGGCGGAGGAGGAGGAGGAGGAGGAGGAGGCGGTGGGGGAATCAGAAAGTCGGGCGTCCGTATGAATGAGTTCGCTCCGACGTTGATCGTCCACGTATTCGGCCGGACGTTGAGTTCGTTCCGCGTCCAGCCAATCTGTACGAACAGATACTCGCCGGACAATACGATCTGTCCTGGGTTGAAGGTGGCCGTCGCGGGCACTGCGACCCCATCGGATCCGGTAGCGACTAGCCCTGGGGTGATCTCCGTCGCGCCAGATCCGTCGGCGTTGGCGCTTTTCCAGACGCGGAAGTTGACTGCGGTCGTGTTGTTGCCAAGACCGGTCTCCGTCGTGACCAGCTTGAAGGTCCACGTCCCCGCAGGGATCGTCCGGCTGTACGCTATTTCAGATCGCCAGGAATCGCCCGCGCTGTTCGGCGGATTGACCGGCTCGTCCGAGACAGCGTTCGGAGTTGCACCGGCACCGTAGACTTGGAGGTCGCCGACATCGCCGAGCGTCGTGATCGATTCTGTGGTGGTAGTCGCCGCAGGAGCCGGCTGGACGCCGTCGGCGAGGGAACCGTTCGCGCCGGCTCCTGCCGCGACGTCCTTGAGATAAAAAGTCCTGGCCACCGGGTCTCCCCGGCCACTCCTGCGTTACTGCGCGCAGTAGCAGAGTTCGCGTCCGTCCACGACGACGCAGACCCACTGTGGGCAGTCGTCCGGCTGTGGTCCGAAGGATGGGACAGCGAGGAGAGCGGCGGCGAGCAGCACGACTAGTTTCTTCATTTGTGATCTCCTGTCCGTCAGTATAGATCACTTGACCAGCCGGCGAAAGACCTCCGCTGCGGCGAGGAGCCACAGGAGCGATTTGGGCTTGGTCTTTTCTTCAGCGGCGGCCTCGGGGACCGCGCCTTCCGGGAGAAACGGATTGATGTCGGCAGGAAGGAGATCAGCCTCCTCCGCTGCCTCTTGAGCACGCAACGCATCTCGCAGTCGACGCAGGGAGGCCGGCGTCTCGTAGACCGTCCCGGCCTGCGCCGCCGCAGCAGCTCCGCCGCCCCCACCACCCCCACCTCCTCCGGCGCCACCTTCGCCACCGACGCTACCGGCCGCAGCTCCCGATCCGCCTCCGCCGCCCCCCTGCCCAGCGATTATGATCACTGGAGTGCCGATGGGCGAGGGCGGCGGGCCAGTGCCGTTGATGAAGTTGAAGTCGGCTAGAACCGTAGTGGCGTTGAGCGCCGAATTGCTGACGCGAAGTTCGTCTAGGTCCCCATCTAGGTTTGGCGTAGCTGGATTGGGAGCGCCGTCCGAGGGGAAGTCGGCTCCGATGCACCATCCAGCGCCCGTGCCTCCGCTGGGTAAGGCGATGCCATTAACGGTTTGTTTGAGCAGTCCATTCACGTAGAAATCCAACGATGCCGTTGCGCCAGGGATTCTCTTCACTACGGTAAGAAGCGTGCGCGTGTCCCCAAATAAGGCAGTGCTGTCGATCAGGATCAAATTGCCGGCACCGTTGGCCCAAGCCATGCTGATCGTGTTGTTGCCCACTCCGTTTCGGAGCACTAATAGAAGCCCCTGGAAGTTCTGTGCCGCCACCAAGGTCGGGCCGCCGTAGCCCAGGATACCTGCGCGCGTTCCGATGCCCTGCGCTCCGGAGGGAGTGAAAAGCGCCTCGATCGTCCACTCTCCCTGCCACATCGCCAAGTCGCCCGCGGTGCCCGGAACCAAGGAGCCGGGGAGCGACTGCGAATAGCATCCAAGCTCGGCGAATCTGCGGGCGCGGGTCAGGAAACTTGGAACGATGGCCTCGTTCGCGCCTCCGTTCGGATCAAGGGCTAGGTTGATGCTGTGCGGTCCCACGTCGGCAATGGCAGTGCCTGCGGCCTCGTCCAAGTGCCAGAGCGCGTATGTGCTTGGGTCGACGTTGAAGGCAGGCATGGGCTGAATCCTCCCTCGGGGCTAGAGAATATCAGACAAAGCTCACTTGATCATCTCCGCGACTTCCTCCCTCGTGTAGCCGCCCACGTTGTCGGCGTAGAACCATTCGACCTGCCGTCGATCGAACTTGTCTAGGAAAAGGTAGGCGGAGGAGTCGATCCGCGTGTAGCTCATACGCAACGCTGGCCTAGACCAATTAACTGGCCATCTGGAGCTAGGAGCCAGATGCTCTGTGGCGAACCGCGCCGCGTCCGGTAGCGCACCGTGATTCTTGCCGTTGCTACCGATCCACTCCGCTTCTCCCATCAAATTACGCCGGAGCCACGACCACCATGCCCACAGCTCCATCGTCCGCAGTGCGTCGAGCTTCCCGCGGCGAGTGAGTGGCAACGGCCACAGCGGCGGGATCCAGGCGGCGATGCGGTCGATCCCTCGGATCCAATCTCTTAGAAGCAGACCCCGCGGTGGGTAGATCAGATCGAAGGCAAAGTAAAACAAGACGACTACCGCCGCGCAGATCACGCGACCAATCATCGCTTCCTCCCTTTCAGCGGCTTGCAGTCACAGAATCCGTTGGCCTTGATATGCTCATGCGCAGCGTCGAGTTGATCCGAGAAGACGTTTAGCGAGGCGAGCTGCCTGTCAATCTCGGCGACCGTCCTAGGTTCCGGCCCCTCACGGGCCACAGCAAGCGCCTCCGAGTAGTACTTGCCGTCGTATCCGAGCTTGCAGACAGCACGCACGAGATGCTTGGCCTCCGCGATGGTGTCGACGGAGTACACCGGCAGGAACCCTTTCGGCACCGTCCGACCGACGGCGACCTGCACCGCTCACGAGATCTTGATCGGCCGCCCGAGCCTGGAGGAGAGCCTCATACGTTCCCCACTGCGATGTAGTCGTTCAGACGCGAAACGTATGCCGCCTTTGTCCGCCAGCATCGGCCACAGGAGAGGCACTTGATCTCCGAATAAGCTGATGGCGTCCTGTGGCTACCGTTGAACGTCGAGTGATTGCAGTTGCGCTGGAGAACCCGCCAGTTCAGGCCGCGGAAGATCGAGCTGCCTCGCATCATGCAGTTGCAGGAAGTTCCCCCGCTCATAGCATCGCCCTCCGGAATTCGTCGTGCAGCTCGCGCATGGCAGTCTCCAAGAACCGGGCCGGCAGCCCGTCCGGCAGTCCATACGCCGCCTCGTACGACTCGGCCGCACGCCTGGCGAGCTGATCCCAATCGCCGATGTCGATCAGGTTGGCGCATATCGGGCATGCGGCCCACGCGCCCTCGCTGACCGCCTGATGCGTGTCGGTGACGGCGATGTGTGAGAGATAGTCGACCGCCTTGAACGATCGGCCACCCTCCGGCCACGGACCGCCGCAGAAGTCACAGACCAGATCAGAAGCCATCGCTCACCTCCAGTGCCGGCACGGCCGGTGCGGGAGTCGCCGTGCGGGACTCCTCGGGCATCAGATCCAGACCTGCGGCCGGAACCGGGAGAGCCTCCACCGGCTTGCTCTCTTCCAGATCGAGGAAGGCGAACCGGGCCGATGCAATCGCGTCCAGCTTGCACTCGGCGACCACCGTCGCGGCCAGCTCGCCGGACTTCTCTACCCGCTTGACGATCGTGCGGGCGGCCTCGCGGGCTTGCTCGATCGCAGCGTTCACCTTCCCGGCCGCGTCGTCCGTGAGCATGCCCCCCAGCTTGCGGGCTCGGGTAGCGGCCTCGCGGATGGCTTCCGGGCTGGCGGCCTGGATCCCCCTCTCCATCTGATCGAGGAGCCCACGGACCTCGCTGCCGATCGCCCGCACGGCCTCTGCGTCGTCTTGCGCGATCCGGCCCTTCAGGACGTACACGGACACGCAGCTCCTCGCTGCGCTCCGGTTGAACTCGTCCGCCAGTCGGGTCGCCTCCGTCATGGCGGCGTCCAGCTCCGCCTCGCGGGACGCCGGGCAGAGCAGGCCGAAGTCCGAGGCAGAGCAGACGGCCGTGATCAGCGAGCGGCACTTTCCCCGCAGCTTGGTCGCCCGATCGAATTCCGCCGGGTCTTCGATCGTCCGGGTGGTCTCCCACCTGGCCATCTTTGAGCCGTCGTCCGTCGTGTGCTCCTGATCCAGATCGACGCGCTTGTAGTTGACGCCCCCGTCCACGCGGGTCGCGAGCGCTACCAGAAGTCCAGGCTTCAGAGTCGACGTACGCATTTGATCCCTCCTCGGGGGCCTGTACGAGCGCCCCCCATTGGTTTCTTCAGCGGCATCCCTCATGGGATTGAAGCTCGGCAAGCGCAGCCTCGCAGACATTGCTGCGGTTGACCCACACCTTGCGGTCTTGGAAACACTCCATGCCCATGTCGTGGCATTCGTTTGACTCTCGCGCGACGGCACGAAGGGTTCCCGCGAATACCAGGAGAGCGCCGCCAAGGACCGCGACGATTGCCGCCAGGATGATCACTGCGATTTTCATTTTCCTTTCCTCCATGTTCACTGCCACTAATCGTGGCGGCCCCAGGTATGCCCGCCGTCGTGTGAATGCTCGCCAGCCGCGACGGCCCTCGGATCCACCTTGCGGCCGGCCATGACTTCCGCCCGCGCGAGCTGCTTGCGCAGGGCCGGGGAATTCGCCGCCAGGAGCCGGCGATACGCACAGGCGTCCGTGATCCGGTTCCGGTCCGAGTTGCCCCAGCCGCGGAAGGTCACGCCGCCCTGCGGGCCGATCGCGACCTGGACGGAGCCGGACGCGAGGGCCGCTTCCAGCTTGGCGACGGCCTCTTGAACCGACGCCTTGCGTTGGGCCAGCGTTTCGTTCGGGAGCGTTCGGGTGTCGCAAGCCATTTTGGTCCCTCCTTAGAGATCCAGCGCCCTACCGCCGCCGGGAGTCTTTGCAGACTCGATGCCAACCGCGCTTGCCGGCCGCGCCCGGCCCTTCGCCCACGCCCGGAGCCGGTCGACTTTCTCCGAGGCCGTCTTTGCCATCGGTACGGTGTTCCTGGCGGCCTCACACAGATCGGCGGTGTTGATGGCCCGCTCACTTGCAGCGAAGGCAGCGTAGAGGGCATCAGGGACCAGCGCGGCGATCTCTGCTCCGGTGAAGCTGTCCGTCATTTCAGCTACTCGATCGAGCGCGATCGAGGCGGGATCCCGACCGTGGGCTTTCAACGCCGTTACGAGGATGGCCTGCCGCTCTGCCGCAGTCGGAAGGTCGACGAAAAACAGTTCGTCGAACCGGCCCTTCCTGAGCAGCTCGGGCGGGAGGGCGGAAACGTCGTTGGCCGTCGCGACCACGAAGACCGACCCTTGCCGCTCCTGCATCCACGAGAGAATCGTCCCGAGGGCGTCGGAGGAAACTCCCCCGTCTGCGGACCCTTGGGTAGCTCCCCCTAAAGCCTTCTCGATCTCGTCCAGCCACACAACACACGGCGAGACCGCCTCCGCGACGCGCAGGGCCTTCCTGATGTTTCCCTCGGACTCGCCGACCCACTTCGACTTGAGCCCGCCGAGATCAAGGCGGAGAAGCGGCATTCCCCAGGCCGTCGCGATCGCTTTGGCCGTGAGCGACTTGCCGCAGCCGGGGACGCCCACGAGGAGGCAACCCTTCGGGGCAGGCAGTCCATAGGCCCTCGCCCTCGCGGAGAAAGCGGCCCGCCTGCTCGTCAGCCACGCCTTGAGGCCCTCCAGGCCACCGACCGCGTCCAGGCCGCCTGGGATCGGATCGTACCACTCCAGGACTTTCTCACGGGCGATCACGCGCTTCTTCTCCTGCGAGACCGTGGCCGGATCGATCTTGCGCGACTGCACGAGGGAACGGGCGTAGCAGCTTTGGGCTTCTTCAGCAGTGAGCCCAACAGCGGCATCGATCGCGGCGTCGCGCGTCCCGTTCTGGGCGGCCGTCTTCTGGAGATCTTCGGGAAGGGCCTTCACGACGGCGTCGAGGATGGCGGCGACCTCGGCGCGGTCAGGCATCGGCCATTCGACCACGATCGCGTGGCCGGCCAGCTCGGGCGGGATCTCCGAGGAGGGCGTCAAGATGATCATGGCCCGAGCCTCGTCCCGCGGAGACGCAGGCAGTGCCCGCGCGAGGGACCGCAGAGACCTCAGGACGGAAGGATCCCGGAGCCACGTAGGCAGGTCGCGCAGGACGAAAAGCTGGCGCTTGCGCGTGTCGCGGACGCGCGTGAGTACCGAGGCCGGATCGGTCAGGTTCTGATCAATCGGTTGGCCGGCTAGATCAGAGAGGCCGGTCGCACAATCCCAGAATTGCGGCTCGTACTGAGCGGACTGCGCCGCTTCCGCCAGGAACCGCTCGACTCGCGCTTCCTCGCGCGTCACGATCCAGAGGAGCGAATTGCGGGCTCTAAGAAGCGCGGCCACATCTTGCGCCGCCTTGGCTCCGGCTGTCTGCGGGGCTTGCTGGGTCATTTTGCCCTCCCTTCGGTTCGGATCAACTTCGGACAGCTTGCCAGGAATGCAGCGCGCGTGCCAGTTTGATCGTCTCTCTGGGGGAGAGACGGGCCGGGTGGGTTGAATGACATATCTTGTCAAGGACTGTAACCCAAAACAGGTCAGGATCTGCCCAAAATCCCTTGGATTCCCCTAGGATACCCTAGGTGACGCATTTTGGCCATGAAACGACGGATCTTGTCAGCCATTCAATATCGCCGATCAGAAAAAGCCCCTGTTTCCGCTGGGAGCTAATCTGATCCAAAATGGCCTCTGATGTGCATATGCGCAGGGGAATCGAAAGGAGGGCCGCATGAGCAAGCATGTGAACGAGGCCGCTGATCAGGAGGCGTACGAGCGCACCATGCGTATCCGGGGAAGCGTTCCGGCGGGACGGCCTCACCGCAGTGACAAGCGGTGCGCCGTCTGTGATCGGTCGGACATCGTCGGTGGCCCGAGGATGATCGAGAGTCCGCAGGGCGAGACGCTCTGCTCTGAGTGTGCCAAATGATCGATTGGAAGGAACGCGCCCGCGCGGCGACGGCGGAGAACGACCTGTCCAAGCGCATCGCGGATCGGATCGGTGACAACCTCGAACTGCCGTCCGCTCCAGATGACGGGCTCGGAGTCTCGCCATGAAACTGATAGTACACGTGCAGGCGACCGTCGAGATCCGGAAGGTTGGCCGTTTTTACCTCGTCGGGTTGCCGAACTACACCCACGTGAAAAAGACGAAGGAAGAGGCGGAGGCCGTCGTGCGGCGATTCTTCCAGCGAACCGCGCGACCGTGTGCGGTCAACGTCGGCCGCATCGAATGGACGGAGGCCCCGTGACGCGGAAGCTCGGGAACCGCCAGCTCGAAGACCTAGAGCTGATCGTTTCGGGAGACGAGCGCCGCGCGATGTGGTTCGATCAGCGGACGCTCCATTCGCTGAAGGCTCGCGGGCTGGTTCGGATCGAAATGGGAACGCACGGGTGGATCGTCATGCCGGTAGAGCCGGCGGCAAGTGAGGCCCTCCGATGAAGCTGATCAACAAGACCGTCTATGACTCGGATCAGCTCCGCGAGCTGTTCAAGCTCTGCCTGGAAGCGTTCCACGGCGATCCGAAGAAAACCGTTCGGGTTGCGTATTCACGTCGCGGCGGCGGTATCGGTGGGCACGCGCCGCTCGGCCGGGCCGGGATGCACTCAGCGCGTGGCAATCGGGATTACTACGCCCGCCAGGGACACGAGCGCGGCTACCTGATGATCGCGCTGCCGGGGCCATCGTTCCCACTTCCGAACCTACACGAGCTGGCCCACGTCTTCGAGCATGAGCTGGCTCACAACCGTGGGCTGCAACACAGCGACATGGCTCCGCGGGTCATGTATTGGGACAAGCAGCCGTTCGCCTTCGTCGAGCGGCTAGTCGCCAATGGCTTCCGGCTCAAGCGGAAGGAAGATCCCAGTATCGAGTATCGCCACTACTGCCGGGTCGAGGGCCATCCGCCGATCACACGAGAACAAATAGTGATCAACGTCGGGCTCTACGGTGAGCATGCAAAAACGTCCTGTGCAGCGATCGTCGAGGGGCCGTCGTCCTGGCGGCCCGGCTCGAACGTCGGGCCGTGGCTCTGCGGCTATAGGCTCTACGTCAAGACGCGGAAGAAGCTGGAGGCCAAGATCGTGCCTGTCGCCCGGCTCGATGCTGCCCGCGAGGCCCGCGCCAAGCTGGCCGAAAAGCGAGAGGCGCGGCTGCGGGCGTCGCTGGAAAACGCCGAGGCCACGCTGCACACGATGACCAACCGTGTCCGCAAGTTGCGCAAGAAGGTTGCTTATTATGATCGCAAGGCGGCCAAGCCGCCGGAGAGGAGCTGATCAAAATGGACAATCGTGATCCGAACGTTCTGCTAGCCGTGCGTGAGGCAGAGCTGAAGGCGTGGGACGAGAAAAACAGCGAGCGGCTCGCGGCGGCCAAGTTCGCATACGAGGCGGCCGAGAAGCTCGCGGAGAAGGCCCGCGACGCCCTGTACGCCGCTCGGCAAGCGGCCGTGGTACAGAGCCGCCTCGCCGTGTTCGACGGCAAGAAAGGCCGGATGTGGACCGACAAGACGCGCGCCGTCTTGGAGCGCGAGGTCGGCTGGAAGCTCGACGAACAGGATACGCTGGATGGCCGCCCAGGTCAGGACGATCTCATGCATCGGTATCTGCTGACTGTGGAAAGACGGATCGAGGAGAACGATCCCGAGGTCAAACGCTGGTTCGCGGAGTGGAATCGCCTGCACGATCGGGAGAATCAGGCCCAGGAGAAGCTACGGATTGTCGAGCGGGAGCGGCAGCACATCTCGGGATCGATTCGAGATCTCCAGTACGACATCAAAGTACGGGACGAGGCTCGACAGAAGCGTGACCAGAAGAAAGCGATTACCGAAACACTCGACAAGGACCGCGAGATGAAACGGTCTGCCGCCCGGAACAAGATCCACGAAATGATCAAAGCGCTGGACGATCCGAAGAACTCCGCTATCCCGGCGTGGGTCGCCGAACTGAAGGGGGGACGCTGATGTTTCGAGATGACAAACAGATCGCCGCGTGCTGCAAGGTGTTCCTCGACCGCATCGGGCTCGGGTACGTGTTCGGACCCGACGGTCCGACGCCGCGTGGGCTCGCCGTCATCCACGGCGTTCTGAAGAATGGATCCGTCCTGTCGTCCGGCGAACAGCTCATGATCCGCGTCGCGCTCGACTTCTGGAACGGCGACGGCAAGGCGACGATCGCGGAGATCTTGTGGACGTTCGACAATGACAACGTCGAGATCGTCGCGTCACTGCTCAAAGCCACTCGTGGCAATCCGTCTGACGTCGATAACTGGCTGCGTCTGCGAACGAGGTCGGCCGTGCAGGAACGCGACGAAGTGGACTTCGCTTGCCCACGCATGCAGTCCGATCCACCGGAGGACAGATGAAGAAGATGATTAGGGAGGAGAAGGTGACGCGGGCGGAGAGGATCCTCTCCGGATTCTGCCCGGTGCATGCCGTCGCGCTGGCCTTCTACGACATGGGCGGTGACGTCGTAGAGGCCCGCTGCCTGGAGCGCCACGACGGTCGCGAGTGCCGCTTCCGCGTCGAGATCAACATCGTTGACGTTGGACCGAACCCGCCGACGGCGTTGGCCGTCCGTCCTTTGGAGACCATGTGAAAGAACAATTCAAAGAGATCAGCTTCCGTCCGCCCACACTCACGTTGATCGGAACCTTCAACGAAGTGATCGACGACATCCAGGGACAGGGCGTCCGGCGGATGACGCTCCGTCAGCTCTATTACCAGCTCGTGTCGCGGAACGTGATCGCGAACACCCCGAAGGAGTATCGGAAGATGGCCGGCATCCTTTCTGATGCTCGCTACGCCGGACTTGTCGATTGGGATGCGATCGAAGACCGCGGGCGTCGGCCGACGGAATGGCAGGAGTACGACAGCGCCAAGTCGGCCGTCGACGACATGGCGGAGAACTTCCGGCTAGAGCGCTGGAAGGGTCAATCGAACTACGTCGAGCTGTGGGTAGAGAAAGACGCCCTCGCGTCCGTCCTGACTCCAATCGCGTCGGAGTTTCACGTCCCGCTTCAGGTCAACAAAGGCTACTCCTCTACGTCGGCCATGAAGGACTCGACCGATCGGATCCAGTACAACTGTTCCAAGTACGCGGACGACGGCGAGCGATGCCAGCCGATCGTCTTTTACTTGGGAGATCACGATCCGTCCGGCGAAGACATGGTGCGGGACATCCGGGAGCGATTTGCCACCTTCGGTCTAGACGACATCGACGTCCGCAAGCTGGCCTTGACGACGGCACAGGTCCGCCAGTATAAGCCCCCGCCCAACCCCGCCAAGGTAGATGACCCTCGCGCTTCGAGTTACATAGCCCAATTCGGACCGACGTCGTGGGAGGTCGACGCCCTGCCGCCGCGGACACTACGAGACATCATCGTGCGGGAATTTCGTGGCGTGATCGATCAGAAGCTCCTCGACTTGATCAAAAAAGAAAGAGAAGACGATCATCAGCCGTCTCACCGACGTAGCTGAAGAGATGTCCGAAGAATCTGAGGAGTAGCTAGAGACGGATTACGGTCCAGCCTTCCGGGACCGACGTCGGCTCGACCGTCGAGGTTAGGATCACTTGGGCCTCGACGGTCGAGAATGCTTCTAGGGCCAGACTGAGCGTTTGGGAGTCCCAAGCTCTGTCTTCGGGAATGATTACACCCGGAAAAGCGTCAGGACGCAGGCACGCCGTAGCCAGCGCCACAAGGACCCGGACGTTCTCGCTTCCGGACAGTGCCGTATGCAAAATGCCGTCATGCTCAAGGCCATATTCGCAGAGCGTCTCGGTCAGACGGAGACCGAACTTGTCCGACGCGGGCAAGTGCTTCTGGACCCGAGCTACGAAGTCGTCGACGCCCTGCCGCATGAGCAAGCTCACGACTTCCGAGGCGGCGGCCGACAGCTCCCCCCAGCCCTGTGACGTCCGAGCCTGTTCCAACGCCGCGCCGCGCGAGGCGTTGGCAGCCTCCCAGCCCCTGTAGGCCGTCGACAGCTCCCGGAGTCGCTCCGACGCCTGCTGAAGCGCCTTCCTTGCATCCTCGATCGAGATCGCCTCCGGCAGCGGGGGGGCATCCACGGCCTGATCTTGGACGGCTTTGCAACGCTCAGTCAGCACGCGGAGATCGAACCGCCACGCTTCTAGCTGCGCCGTGTGGTCGCGTCTGACATCGTTGGCGGAGTCGTCAAGACGTCTCCGCGCAGCCGCAGCCCGCTCCAAGAAGGTCTGGATCGGAACGCCCCTACGGCCGCAGACCAAACAGTCCTGCCGCTCGGTCTCGGCGTGGAAGATGGCTGCCTCCGCCGATGCCTTGATCCCAGCCGACGGCGGCTCGGGGAGCGTAACCAGCCGCTTCTCGTATTCTTGGATGTTGGTCTCGATCATCTCGATCATCTTCCGCCAGCTACGCAGGGACTCTGCTCGCGTAGCACCCAGCTTGGCCGAGTCGATCAAGGTCTGCCGGCGGACGGCTTCCTCTAAAGCAGCTTGAGCGTCGGAAGCGTCCTTCTCGGCCGCCTTGAGTTGCTCCTCGGACGGCGGCACATCTTTGGCGATGACGTTCGCCGTCGACCGGGACAGGGCCGACTTGTCTGCCCATTCGCGCTCGCGCTTCTTCGACAGCGCCGCGACGGCTATCAGGTCATCGATCGGCGTCTGGACTGGCTCGCGTCCGGTGGGCTGCGTCCAGCTCGCCTTCACGGCGCCGATGGCCGCCTCGTATTTCGGATATAGGGCCTTCGGTAGACGCTTCCGAATGTCCTCTTCTGAAACGCTGCGGGCGGTCTCTGTGACAAAGAACCGGCGTGCCCGCTCCGGCATCCCTAGGACGGCGTCGCGTAGCGGTCGCAGCGGCAATAGCCTCGACGGATCCAGGCCGGGCGGCAGGACGTGCTCCGCCTTCTTCGAGGCTCCGGTCTTGCTCCGCTTGATCTCGAACAAGGCTGTTTCCCCAGAGTCGAATGTCGCTCGGGCGATCAACGGCTTGCCATCCTGACCGAGATGCCTCAAGAGCAGATCCTCTTTCTGAAGATGCTCGCGGCCGGCGATGTCGTACGCCTCGGCGGTCAGCGCCAGCTCGACCGTGTTCGTGATCGTGGACTTGCCCGACATATTGGGGCCGACGATCAGCGTCTTCGGTCCGAGCGTGCCGGTCCAACCCTTCTTGACCGTCCCCTGTACTGCCTTCACGTATTTCATAGCGTCTCCTCAGTCCAAGCTAGGACTGCGCGCGCCATCTGATCCTCGTCCGCGAGAGAGATCCGAACTACCAGTGGGTGATAGTAGAATGCGCAGGGCCACGGATAATCGCCCTTGCCAGTCATCTCCTTCTCGAAATCGCCGCAGAGGATGACGAGCTTGGCAAGGGCTATCGCCGCTCCGATCTCAACGTGCGTGCCGCGACCGCCAGGAAGAAGGGCGATCACGACGTCGGCGGACGAGACGCCAGACATCTCCGCCGTAGCCACCGACCGCATGGCCCAGACGTTCTGATCAGCCGTCTTGTCAGGCTTGAATACCGGACCGTGTACGGCCCAATCGTAGGTCTGGATATGGCCGGCAGCCTTCAGCCGCGTAGCTAGCCGCGTGACCGCCTCTCCGTTCTCGATCTTGGACGCAATGTAGAATCGCATAGGTCTCCTAGGCAGTCTTGCCGTGCATGTACGGGCGGGTTTCGTTGTAAGCCATCTTCAGCTCGCGGATCGACGCCATCGTGGGGATCCCGGTGTCGAGCCCGCCATAGCTCGGGGCGTAGGATGGGCCAGCCTTCAGGACGTTCCAGGCAAGCGTCTCGATCCGCCAGAACGCACGGGAGAGTGGCACGTGCATGTCCATCGGTCCCATCGCGTAAGCGACGTCCAGCTCCCTCCGCGTGAGCAGGATTTGATCCGGAATCGACTTGGACGGATCGCCGAACGGCAGGACATAGTGCTGGATGTCCTTGTCCAGTCTCCCGAGCGAGTCGCAGATCCTGATCTGCGCGTCGGCCAGCTCGACCAAGAACCCGACCAGCTTGTGGTCCTCCTTCGGCTTGTAGCAAGGGCCGGTGTCGGCGCGCGAGCAATGATCACGGCTGCCGTCACCTCCGGCCGTGAACCTCTGGAAGCGCTCCCTGGTCTCGCAGCGCTCATACAAGATCGTCGCGAGATCATCGGATCCGCGGTCCGCTGGCTTCAGGCGAAACTCCTCAGTGGCCTCGGACAGCTCGGAGTGGATCAACTCCAGCTTGACCGAGAATTCGTTGTTGGGTGGCTCCCAGAATCCGTGCTTGACGGAGTTCTCGTGGATTCTCTTGACCATCTCTTTCGTCGTCATAGGAATGCGTCCTCCGTGATTCCGGGGTAATCGCGATCGATCCATTCTCGAATCGCTGCAACGACACTGTCTCGCGCGGACGGATCACATTTAGAGAGATGCTCCTCGTACGCAGCTAGCTTAGTCGAGAAACCAGGCCACCTTCCTGGAATCTCCTTTGCCCGGCGGCAGGCGACGATCAGCCAGCGCTCGACCCACGGTTCCTTGACCAAGCCGTTGACAGTCGACGCCTCGAAAGACGTATCTGCTTGTACACAGAGGAGTGGGTGCTCTTTCTCGAAGCTGGGAGCCCACTCGCGCACGGAGACGAACCCAGCCTCGATCAGCCGCCGCTCGTTCGCCTCCATGATCGGCTTGCAGCGCGTGTAGACCTCGAAGATGTGCAGCTTCTCCGCGTCCGTCGTCTTGTAGTCGGGCGTCCCGAACTCGGGGACCTTACTGATTATCGCCATATGTCGGCATCCTCCGTCGAGATCGTCGGCGGCTCCTGACGAGGCTCGGGAACCTGACTAACCGCCGTGGAAGGTCCGTCACGAGCCTCCTCCACAGCCAAGGGCATACGCCCCGACCCCCGAGCCCCGTCAGCAGGCTCCGGCGTTACACACAGCTTCCAACCGCCTTGCTGCCAGCGTCCGTGTCCGCCCTCGACGCGCTTGATTTCGATCAAGGCGCCGGCAGAGAGGACTGCGACCTGCTTATGATGGGCCAGTGCGTTCTGGATGATGTCGGCGGTAGCCTGCCCGACAAACATCCGCTCGGGGACGACGAACGCATCGTGCCTCAGAACGACGGAGCCACACCACTCGCGCCAGCCGCCGCAGCGAGAGAAGTTCGTCATGAAGTCCTCGCGGGCCGAGAAGACGGCCGCCTCGGGAAATAGATCGCGCAGGACGACTAGCCATTTCTCTATCTTCCCGGGCTCGTCGTCCTTGGCGTTAGCTAGGAAGATATATGGCCGTCGTATTTCACTCATGTCCTATTCCTCCTCCGCTTCCTCGAAGGCGATGCAATCGCAACCTTCTACGGTACAAGCCGTAGAGGCTGGATGCTCCGGATCGTGCCCGTGCTCGTCTAGAACGTGGCCACACTCGCATGTTTCCATAGTCCTACGCCCACCTTTCGATCAACTTGGCCTTGGCTGTGAATTTGATCGGGAGACCAGGGACCTCGCGGCACATGGCTATCTCTAGATCGACGCAGGTTTGTTCGCCTGCCTCGATCGGGATCTCAGCGGTGAACGAGTCGTGCGAGTAGTTGACGATGCCCGTACTCGTGTCCGGGTCGAACGGTATCGGTCCCTCGACTAGATCGATTCCGGCGAGGTGCATCAACCCGGCGCCGCCGGCCTGACACCGGAAGTTCAAGATCTCGTTCCGGACGTTCTTTTCCCCACCCAAGTTGAGAAAGTCTCGGCGAAAGCCAAGGACCGGCTCGGCTAGATACCCTTGCCGATCGAATAGAGCCAGCTCCGCTTCCCAACCGGCCTGGATTTCCGGATTGGCCTTGATCCAAGCGTCGTATGCAGCTTGCGTGTAGCTGAGCGGAACGCCAGCGAACGGGAGGTCGCCCTTCTTGTCCTCGGCGGAGATGATGACCTCGTGGATGGTCTCGATCTCGGCGCCGTAGAGAACGGCGTAGCAGAACCGCTTGGCAAAGTCTCTCAGCCTCGACTTCTCGTCACCGGCCGGCCGCTTCGAGTACATCTCGCCGAAGATCAGCGTCGCGGTGACGTCGTGCGGGTCGGAGCCGGAGGTGTTGAAGACGTCGATGTAGTTCTTGATCCACCATATCGCCGTAGCAAAGCGTAGCTCCAGTTGATCAGAGTCCGTATACGCGAATACGTGACCGACGCCGGGGACGAATAGATCACGTAGCGCCCGAGGGAAGTTCTGCATGTTCGGGTTCGACGACGCGATCCGCTGTGTAGATGGTGTGTGCGCATTGTAGTCAGCGTGGACGCGACCGTCCGGCCGGACGATGCCCCACTTCTTAGAGTGACCTTTCTTCGACTTGATCTGTTCTTTCTCCACTTCCTCCAGCTCTGGATCTTCGTCTAAGAGATCCTCCTCGTCGTCTGACAAATCGTCAAAAGGGATCAACCTGTCATACGGGATCATCTTCCGGACGTACGTGCCGCGGTACTTGGTCGCCCGCCGGAACCGCCGCAGGCCGTCGAGGAATCCGGAGATCTGGAGTGGGAGCTGTTTGGCGGCCAGCGCCCGGATGGCCTCGTCGTCCGTCGACGGATCGCCCGACTTCTTCGAGTAGTGGACGGCCGGCAGATCCCAGGTATCGTAGAGCAGGCGGCGTACCTGCGGAACGGAATTGGGGTTGAACGTCGGGTCGCCGGACGTCTCACGGCAGACCTTGAGTTGTCGAATGGCATCGGCGCGCAGGCGGATGTCGTGTTCATCCCGCTTCTCTACGTCGACAAGCATGCCGATCTTGTGCATGCCGACGCAGATCGATTGGACCTTATGGTGGACCGCAAGCGCCCTCTTCTGGTCCCTAGCAATAGCTAGGGGCCAGAGCTGGACGCCGGCCCGGTCCGTGACCGCCGAGTCGGTCGCGTTGTAGGTGCGCCATTCGTCGTCTGTCTCGGCTTTGATCGATTCCTTGCGGGCATTCTTCCAGGCCGGGACGTCCGTCCAGACGGAGCCGGCGTAGCCGAGGCTGTGCTTGACTTCCGAATGGACGCAGCGATGCACGAGGATGTAGTCGATGATCGGCTTGGGAGTTACCCCAAACTCTTTCTCCACGTTCATGCGATCGTAGTAGCCGCCGTTCCAGCTAGTCTTGAGGATCGACGGATGTAGGAAAAACTTCTGGAGCAGGATCGCTATCGCCTGCCAGTCGGCGTCTGAATAGAACGGCGTCCGATCAACTTTAGAGAGCTTCTGGATCGAAATGCCGCCGATCTCCTCGTTGAAGATCGAGACCAAGGCGAAGGTGGCCAGTAGAGGATCCTTGGCGAGATCGTCGCGCATGCCGACCGGTGGGAGCGTCTCGACGTCCCATGACCCGGTCCTAGACCGCGTCTTGAGCAGACGGTTGAGATAGTCGCGGACTTGACTCCACGTCGGCTGGTAGATGAAGGACGGCTCGATCCAGCCGATCCTCCCGGTCGAGAACCAGCGGACCGCCCGGCCGATGTCGGCGTCGAACGCAAATCGCTCGGAGGGCCGGCGAAGGATGTACGCTGGATGAAGCGTCGGCAGGATCCGCTTGCCGTCGCGCTCGACCGGGCCGCCGCGGATCTCGAAGATACTGGAGTCGACGTTTAGAACCGCCTCAATGGCGAATTTGCCCAACGGTATGACGTTCTCGTATTGCGCCAGCTCGCGGCGCAATCTGGGGGCGCAGCATTCGACCGGGGACGGGAGGAGGGGCAGTTTCCTCCTCCGGTTTTCCTTGTTCACCGTCGCCAGCCGCTGAAGGACGCGATCGAGCCGGTTCCGCGGCGGGCGACAGGACAGGACGTTCCCGAGGCTGATCTGATCGCGATACACACCTTGACTTGCTAGAGACTGCATCAGCCGTGTGCCGGACTTGCCGACCAGCGGAGCGCCCGCCTCGACCTCGTCCTCGCCGGGCGCCTCGGCGACTACGAACGCGAGCGATCCAGGCCGCAGCTCGGACGGGACCGGGCTGCCGTCCCGCATGTCTCGGAGTAGGCAGCGATCACAATCAGCACCATCCTCGCGCGGGTCCCAGGCCATCATCTCCCTCAAAATCGGATGCGCGCCCCCATCGAATAGTTGTGGACCACGGCATATGTTTCTACTGGCACGATTGCCAGCGTAACTACGTTCCTCCACGGTGAAGGCAGCACGAGCCACAATACGCTCGTGGTCGCCATAGTCATTGCACAGGCCAAAACCACTCTTTGATTGCTTGGATATGCTCCGAGTATTGGATTGGTTTCAGGGTCGCCCCGACTGCGAAAGTCCAACGTCGTCCAGCAATCGGCGACAATCAAGGCTTGGCTGACCGCGAAGGCTGCGATCTCTACTCCATTTGGCGGCATCCAGTCTTCCGCACGTGCGGGAGTAGAAAACGCCGAGCAGATGGCCAACAGTGCAGCAATTTTTCTCATGGCGGCTACCACGGGTCGTCGCAGGTTTGAGTGTGGGTCTTGACGGTCGCGGGCTTGTCGACTGCCTGATGTGGGGGAATCGGCGTGACGCTCGGTTGCAGCGACGTAGTGGTAGCTGTAGGCCCGTTCTTCTTCCGCCCACGCTTATTGACCAGATCCGTCAGCGTCCCGACGATCCCGCGCCTCTTCGGCTCGCGCCAGATCAACGGTTCGCCGGCACTTCCCTTGCCGCCTGGATGCCACACGAAAAGTTTGTACTCCATCCGGTCCGACGTCTTTCCACCGCTGAAAGGCGGGCGGGGGATGATGACGTGCGAGGTCCAGTTGCTGTGCTCACGCCAGAAGTCGACTCGCTCCGCGGTCCCCTCGAATGTCATGTTGAGGAGGAACGCATGGATCATCGGCGCCGGCACGAGCGTCTTGCACCCGGTTGGCAGCCCCGATCGGATCTCGTGGACCTCGCGGTCCGCAGCTCGGAGTAGAGAGATCCCCTTGCGGACGAATTGCTCGGCCTTCCGGAAGGGAGGATTCCCGACACACAAGTCATAGCCGATTGCCGAGTCCGACAGCTTGAAGCCGGCGGAGACGCCCTTCGTCGCCGAGAATGGATCGTCGTCATCGATCGGGCTGGTCAGGAAGTCTACGATCAAAACCGAACTGGCGCCGGCTTTCTCCAACATCGCGCGTTCGTCGAAAATCTCGACGGCGTCGATCCAGGCGCCGGGCCAAGTTTGCCTTGCCGCTTGAACGAACGCTCCCTGTCCGGCCGACGGCTCCAAGATCTGAGCCTCCGGCCTAGAGAGCACGCCTGCGGTGTCGTAGTTGCTCTTGATCAATCCACAGATCGCCAACGCCAGATCCGGCGGCGTGAACTGGATCCCGAATTCCTTGATCTGCTCCTGCGTATATTCCATGGCCTCTCCAAACCGAGAGAGGCGGTCGGAATTCGGTGGACTGGCCCTAGCGGACTGCGTTCGCCAAGGGGTCGTGAGCCCCAACGGACGAACCTTGTCCGCAGTGCCAGACTCTTAGAAATGGCATAACTACGCCATTCTTACCGCCGACCGCCCCCCGCGGACGTTAGAAGCCGTCGCTCGCCGCGGGAGCTGCGGGCGGAGTCGGCTTCGGTTGCTGTGCCGGCGGCGTCTGAGCGGCCGGAGCCGTGGCGCCTTGGACTTGGAAGTCCGAGCCGGACGGCGCCGGGCCGTTGGGGGAGGTGGCCGCCTTGGGAGCCAGCCGTACGCCCTCGACGTCGTCGGGCCACTTCTGGTCCTTCAATTTCAAGTAGTGATCCGGCGAAATGAACCGGCGGTCCGTGCGGTTGCCGGCCATCGTCCCATCGGCGTTCTTGGGTGGGTTCTGGACGAGGACGAAGGCGCGCCTCGGCTTGCCCGAGTCCTTGTCCTTCAGCGTCGCGTCGCTGAAGTTGATCAACTTCCCGCCGATCTTCTCGGCGTTCATACCCAGCGAGAGGCCGAACGACAGCCACTGCCGACGAACGCCCTCCTTGGCGACGTCGGTCCCCAGGTAGACGGAGATCGGCTTGCCCTTGTACTTCTCACCGTGCGGCCCGCCGATAATCTTGGTCTCGATCACGATCGAGCTGGGCTTGTCTCCCGCCTTCTCCGCGTACGGCTCGGCGGAGACCATCTCCACCTCGTACGGGCCGGTGGGCGCGAGCTGGAAGCCCTCCCAATAGTCGACGTTCATCTCCACTGCTACTGTCCATGCCGTTGCCATTTGCTACTCCTCGGTTGGCGGGGAACTTACCCGTCTGTGTACCGCGCCAGTTCCTCTTTCTCCATCAGCTTGCGCAACGTGACGCGGTCCTCGGCGTCGCGCAGGACCCACAAAATCTGCTTGGTCGGCCGGTTTTTCTCGGTCATCTTCTTGATCGCTTCCTGAAGCGCCGACCTCCTATCACTATCAGCAGATTGGATCAACTCGGTTGTACGATCGACGGCCGACTCCATCCACTCCATTCCGGGCGGCTTGCGGAAGGTGAACCGCCCCAGCGTCCGGACGATTTCCCCCAGGTTCATCGGGACCGAGGCCGGCACGCCGACCCGGTTGCGAACGGCCCAATCCGGATCCGCCGCCTTCGACCAGTATTTCAACGGATGGGCATGGATCGGGGTGGGGACGACGTCCTGGCCAGTCTCGTCGATCCGGGTAGCCCGGAATGCCGCGTGGACGCGAGCGGTCCACGTCTCGGTCATGTCACAGGGTAGATCGACGCCGCCGCGGAGGAACTTCCCTGCATTGTTCGTCCGCGAGGTCCGCTCGTGGCCGTTGACGAAGATCGGCCGGCCGAGATCCTCGATGCAATGGATCAACTCCAATGTCCGGGAGACGAAGATGTTGTAGGCGTTCTGCCCGCGGGCATCGCGATCGTTCGTCCGGAGCCAGCCCTCGGTGTCCTTTCCGAGTATGCTCGCGTCGTCGATCACGAAGCCATCGAATCGAGGGTCCTTTCCGAACTTCTGCAAGATCGTGACGACGTCCATGTAGGTCCGGGCCGTGTTGATCTGAGGAGGCTTGTATCCGAAGGCGTTCGCGGCGAATAGATCAAACCCCTCGGCTCCGATGAACAGGCACATCGGAAACGAGAGGACGTGGTCCGTGCTCTTGCCGAACCCCGAGCCGGAGAAAACCAAGGTGAGCAGGCGGTCGTTCAAGACGTGGCCTCCGGAGGAGCCGTCAGCGTCGGCTCGGTGGTATCTTCCCAAGTGAAGGTGAGGCCGGAGAACAGCCCGCCGCGCTCCCGCTCTACCTCGCAGTCCTTCTTGATCGCGTAGCCGGCGCTACGTAGGGCGTCCAAGATTTCGTCCTTCGTGATCAGAAGCGTCGTCTTCTTTGTCACCTTCATTGGATCAGCTCCGGAGCGGCCGTCACGAGGCCGTTCTCTTCGATCAAGAGGCCCATCCGCTTGAGTCTAGGGAAATACGTCGTGAAAGTCCCGCCACTGACTTCTATCTTCGATCGCTCTGCCAATCCCTCGCGGCTCAGGCCGTTGGGAAACTCCGCCATGGCGGCCTCGACCAGACGCCACATCAAGGGCGTCATCTTGCGGTGGTTCCTCCACCGCTCGCGGATCTGCTCCGGAGATTCATGCTGCCCGATCTTGTCCTTGACCAGCTCGAAACCCGCCTCGGTCAAGGCCGTCCTCCCCGAGTTCTCTACGATCAGACCCATCGATCGGAGCCGCGGGTAGTACGTCGTGAACGTACCTCCGCTCTCGGTCAATGCCGCCGATGCCGCGAGTCGGGTCCGGGTCAATGGCTCGGGATGCTTGTACGCAAGCGCCTCCAGCATCCGCATCATGGCCGGCGTGATCTTCTGCTCGCCGTCCATGCGCACCATCGGTGGAAAGCCTACCTTGCGCGGATCCGGAATGATCTGGGCAACGGGACTCGAACCCGTACGCCGGTCGGTCCGCGTGACCTTTGGCTCCGGCCTCTCCACGAGAGGGCGTCTACCTGTTTCGCCATGCCCCGAGAGTCGAGCGCGGAAAACGTCGAGTGTACTCACGACTACCTGCTGTGACTGCGCGAGTCGGTCTCGAATTTTGTCCAGTCGATCCGTCTGCTCGCGTATAAACTTGACGTGTTTGCCAAGAATCCGTAGCTCCCGCTTCCGGATCGCGGGCTCGATCTTCCGGACGACCTCCGGCGGCTTATACAACGGCCACGACTTCTTCGAGTCGCGCTCCCGTAGCAGCTCGGCGATCCTGGCCCTGAGCGTTTTTGGATCATCGTCCCGAACCCTAGCAGCGATCTCTGCCATCTTCGTCCGGAAGCGTTCGAGATCGATCGTTGTGCCTTTGCCGGAGGCCCGACGCTGCTTGCCGGCCTTGGGCGTCGCGGAGGAGTCGAACGTCTCCCGCATACGGATCTTCGCGACGCCCTCGAAGTCAAGCCAGCCAGGCGAGACGATCAGCGCCTCGCCGACCGGGAGCTTGCGGAGCTTCTCGATCAACTCGTGTTGGCGCTCTTTCGCTACGTGCTCCCCGAACCAGTCGATGATCGCTCCGATCGATCGTGGGCCGACGGTCCGGAAGGCGATCATGCACTCGGCCAGCTCGGAGACGGACTTGTTCATCCGGGCCGATCTCTGCGTGACCAGGCAGACTCCCAAACCGACGTTGCGGCCCTCCTCGACCGCCGTCTCGATCGCGCCGACACAGGCGGCGATCTGCGGCGAGCCGTGCGGGATCATCTGTGGCACAAAGCGTCCGGCCTCGTCGAGAATCTGGATCAGGGGGCGAGACTTTTCCCCCTGCCGTTCGTAGAGACGACGAAAATAATCAGTGACGAACCTGATCCGTTCGCCGACGCTCCACATCTTCCCATCCGGCCGGCGGGAGATGTCGACGATGACGGAGATTTTCTCGTCTACGATCAAATCTGCAACCGCTGCCCCAGCCGATGGGTCAACCGCCAGATCGCCGTGCCGGCCTCCCAGGATCAGGACTTCAATTCCTTTCCCCTTGCCGTCGCCCGAGTGCTTGAGCCCCCAGAAGACGCCCATCGGATCGATGACCGAGAACCGGAGGCCCAACCGGTACAGTTCTTCGCAGAGCACGGCGGCGAAGTTCGACTTGCCCATCCCCTTACCGCCGTACACCGCGAACGTCTGCGTGACCGCGTCGGTCGGCAGCCATAGATCCCCGGAGATGTGCAACCGTCCGCTCATGGTTTCGAGGTGTGACACCAATCGCACATGACGCCGCCGGGGGTCTGCACCCAAAGATGTTCGCACTTCCCCGCACGAGCCAGTTGACGCTTGACGCAGTTATCGCTTCCCGGCCGGTGATTGTCCGGGTCATAGCCGGGGCCGTACTCGACGCCGCAGAGCGGACACGTGACCGGATACGTCGGTGGCGACGCCGAGCATTGACAGGTAGGGCAGTGCTTCTCCATCAGTCCTCCTCGATCATCAGCTTTCGCAGAAGCCGCTTGCGCTCCAGCGTTCCCAGCGCGAGCGAGTTGATCCGAGGATCTGCCTTGGTCGCGGCCGTGATCGTTCCTGAGAAACCGACCGCGAACCAACGGAGCCAGCGGATCTCCGTCTCATTGAACTTCACGGCGTTCAAGGTCTCCTCGACGAAGAGACCGTACACCCGCGGCCAGAGGGCCTTGACGATCGACGCGACGGCTTTCGCGTACTCCCGGATCTCCCACTGTGCATGCTCGTCCATCCGCAGCCGGAGGAAAGCGAGCCAGTTGTGCAGGTCCGTCTTGACGCGGCATTTGCTGTACTGCGAGACCGGCACGTTGATCCTAGCCAGCTCGGGTGCCATCCCTTTCTTGAGGCGCAGTTCGTAGGACCGGCGATCCGTGTTCTGCTCGCCGGCAAGCACCGTCCTGATCTCGTCAGCCTCATAGGCCGTAATCATCCGGCCCGATCCGGCTGCCTGCTTGTTCGCACCGATCTGAAACGAGTCGACGAGCCGCTGCGCATCGGGGACGTAGAAGAGATCGGGCAGCTCGCCGTAACGCCCACTTTGCTCGTTGTAGCTCTGCGTCCGATGCCGGTGCCATTGCCGCCAGACGAAGATCGGCGCGTTCACCTCGACGTGCAGCTCGCACATCTCGAACGGCGTCGTGTGCGCGTTCATGTAGAGGTATTCGAGCAGGCCGAAGTCACCCCGCGAGAACTTCTCGACGTTCCGGTGTTCACAGCGGACGTCAGGGTTGCTAACGAACCCTTCGCTGGACGCCGGGACGCGCAGGCCGTTGCAGTCCTTGCAGCGATGATACGGATCCCAAGAGACGAACCCGCGCGACGTCGACATGCGGGCGGCCTCGATGATGGTCGCCTCGGTCCCCATCGACTCAATGAGGGTGACGTAACCATGATCGAGGACTGAGATCGGCTTGCCGTAGACGATCCCTAGCGCCAGCTCTTTCTCCTCTTTCGTCCGGGGCTCCATCAGTAGCCGTGTCCGGTCGGCTCGTGATCGAGCTTGTCGGACGCCACGTCGGCCTCGGCTTCCGCGGCGCGGGCTTGTGTTTCCTTGCGCAGCTCCGCGGCATCGGCGTCGGCATCGGCGTTGGCGTCGGTGCGGGCCGGCTCCGGCTGCCAGCCGGGGGGCAGAAGCAGATAGCCGGTCTTGCGTTCCAGAAGGGCGTGGATCCTCGCGGTCGAGATCGTAGTGTGCAGGCCGGTATTCCACTTCACCGTCGCCTGACCCGATGACCGGATGGCCTTCTCGATCGTCCCGTAGCGGTTTCGATCACTTGAGTCCTGAATCTTGTCACCGATCTTCACCTTCAGCCTCATTTCAGTACCTCCTTCACGTATGAGAGAACCTTTTGGGCTTGCTCCTCCGCCGATGCACTCTCGAAGACTTGATCGTAGCAGACGCCGGAATCCGGGAGCGTCGTCTCGGACTCGTGCGTGTCACCGGAGTAGTGTGACGGATGCGCGCTATGCGGGAGATTGCAGGTAAAGGCCGGCGTCTGCTCGTCCGGCACTCCAGGCGGTATGTAGGCGCAGGTATCGGTCACAGGATCGCCACAAAAGCCGTGCATGTGCTTCCGATCGGCGCGGTTGAGCCGGATCAATCTCGTGAAGCTGAAACGACTGACCGCTCCCGCCTCGTTCCAGAATCGTACGTCGGTGATCACTACGTTCTCGTTTATTCCGATCGCCTGGGACACTTGATCCAGCCAGAAGTCCGAGCCGAAGATCTTGCGGGCCTGCACACCGATCTGCTGGAGGAAGTGACGTGGCGTCTGCCCCTTCCGGTGTCCACGACGCCAGCCTAGATCATCGACCATGTCGCGCAGGACGTTGTAAAGTTCGACCCGCTGGAATCCGAGGTTGTGCTTGAGAGCAGGAGCTATGTAGCCGATCTCTTGTTCCTTGAACGCCTGCGAGTCGAGCAGCTCGCGGTCCCAATCGAAGATCGCCGCGGTGAAGTCCTTCAGCTTGTCCGCGAAGGCGATGCGGCGGAATCCCAGCTCCTTGACCAGCAGAGCCGCAGCGGAGTCTTTCCCTGACTGTTTTCTTCCTGCGAGGCCAACGATCACGGTACCCTCCGGCGGGGAGTTGATCCAACCCTAAGCGCGTTTGATCCAAAGTGTCAAGTCCTCGATCTCCACTCTATGATCTCCCCGGTCGAGGAGTCCCAGAACTTGTGCGGCAAGCCTCGGCTGTGATTCTTCCGTCTCCGGCATGAGACGTTGTACAGCGGATGTACTTCCGGGCAGAGTCGATGCCATGTACGAACTTTTCGTACAGGCTCGGCCGAGCCGGGGGTACTCTTCCGAGCGTTCTCCGCTTGACGTCGTCGGGCGGCGCTGCCGAAGGCTTCGATCAGAAGATGGTTGTCGTCGACCTCCAGCGCCGCCAAGGCGATCGAGACGATGTCCGGCTCGGTCGGGAGCGGATCGCCGTAGTAGAGGGCGACGGCCCGAGCCCTCTTCAACGCCACGTTTCCCCACTCAGCTTCCGCCATCAGGCCCCCCACTGGCAGCGATCGAAATATTCGCAGCGGTACGTGCCGTCGCCGCCCTTGTAGATCGAGGTGCAGACCATCTCATGAAAAGCCGGCGTCCAGGCGTAGAAGTCGTTCTTGCTCTTGTTGATCTGAATCTGCGTCAGGACGTTGCCCACCATGTTCGCGAAATCGGCCTCGGCGCCGGGGGCCGGTTCCAGAATCCGGCGCATGAACCGCCCCAGCCCGGACTCGACGCCGACCAGATTCACGATCGCCCCGCCGAACTCGTCCTTGAACAGTGCCCGGCCGAACTTTCGCATCAGGATGAACTGGCCGGAGATCTGATAGCGGTCGACCGTCGAGTTGTCCGGCTTGGCGACGAACTTGTGATCGTAGAGCCACTTCCGCCCGCCGCCGTCTTCGGTCGCGAGATCGAAACGCTGCGTCCGGGTGAACTTGCAGCCGTACCGATCGGTCAGCGTCGCCTGCCGTCGCTCCTCGACCATCAGGATCTTCCCGAACTCAGCCGGGCCGTAGTAGGCCATGTAGCGCTCGACCGCGGCCTGCGCGATCGGCAGCATGTCGGCATCTAGCCGATTGTTCCTGGCGAAGATCTCCATGGCGTCAAATGGCTCGTAGTAGAGATCCGGGTTGCCGCCCTCCATCGAGACTTTCTGCCGCGTGTAGAAGTGGGCTAGACCGATGTGCCCCAGAGCCCCCCTTGGCAGCGGGCCTCTCTTCGGCAAAATTCTCTGCTCCGGCGCCCCGACATAATCAAAATAATATTTCCGTTGGCAACGGGGGAAACTTTCGATGCTCGACCACCCTTCTCCAGAGGGGCCGGCGTCGAGGAGGATCCGCTCGCTCATGGATCGCTCCAGATGTCATCGTCCGCAGAAAGGATCCTCTTCGGAAGGACGTTCCCCTTCCACGTATCCGGAATGTACGCCTTGCGGTAGAGCTTCCAGAAGAAACGAAGCTTGGGCTCCTCGTCGTGCTTGCGAGGCGTATTGATCGGAAGTTCGGAGACGCGCTTCTTGTAACTCCGCCAGAGCGTATGGTCGGTGATCCACTTTCCTTCATAGAGATAGTACGTTCTCTTAGAGTCAGAAACACCGCCGTATGTGGCGTTGGCAGCGCGATAGACGACGCCGGTCTCACCGGCACGCTTGTCTGCGAAGGCTACGATCAGTTGATAGCCACGCCGCCTGAGATCCCGAAGGCAAGCGCCGACGATCATTGACCCAGCATCCTTGCCAGCGGCTAGACAGGTCGCTCCTCGTGACAACTGAAGCGTCTTTTTCCCGGTCTCACTGAGGCTCTTTGCGAGACCGTATGGAGGCGGGGTGAACGCCTCGACGCCATAGACCTCGCCGTGTTTCCAGATGCCGTAGAAGATCAGCGCTCGACCTGCATGTCCAAGCCACTCGTACTTCTCTATGAAGTGACGTCCGATCTCTATGGGAACGCGCCCGAACGTAAACCAAGAGGAGGCACCGTTCGACAGTGTTTCGATCCGGACGAACTTCGGATCAGTGGTGTCCGCAGCGAACGGCTCACGCCCCGACGTCTCTCGGACTGTTCGCTGATGGCAGATCATCTGTAGTCGCCGACGAAGAAATGGCCGTCGTGATCGGTCGGGATCTGCTCGACCGCGAGGCCCTTGTCCATCTTACGTTCGAGGGCGCGTTGCTCGTGGAGGAGGATGGCGAGCCGGAGCTGGCGCTGCGCCTCGGACATCGCCTTGACGATCTTGTCGTTCCCGTCCCAGCGCAGGCAGGCGTCGCAGTGATTGGTCCGGTCGATCAAAGTCGAGAGGATGTCGATCTGCACACGCAAGGCTTCCTGCGTCTGTGTACCGGCATGCTTGGTGCCCTCCTCGCGGTTGACGAACACGATCCGCAGTGGCGTCCCATCGCCGTCGAGCTGATCTAATTCATAGATGTGCCCTGGTTCGATGACCCTCATGATAGCCAGTCCCTTTCTGGATTGATCTGAAATCCGGCTACGGCCAGCGAAATGACGAAATGGAAGGCGTCTTCCTTGAACTTCGCTCGCTGGTAGTGCCGCATGACCTCGGCGTCGACCTTGTGTGCGTTGAAATCAGCGGCGAGCCGAATTAGCTCCTCGCCGACGATCTTCTTGTCCGCCTCGGGCACGTGGCCGGCGATCTGGTACCAGCGGCGATCTTTCGTCTTGTTCTCCATGTAGACGATCAGGCAGGGACCCTTGTCGCCGTCGATGTTGTCGGTCGCGAACCGCATGTAGATGTTCTCGGACTGGAAGCCGAGACGGCGGAGCGCCTCGAAGATCGAGATCGCCTCCAGTTCGACCTGTCGGCGCTCCGCGGGCGTCACGGCTTCTTCCTCCACGATGTCCAATACAGAGGATAGGAGATGCCGTAGATCGCGATCGCCCAGATGAAGAAGACGATGACGAAGGTGTCCCTACCTGCGTGTCCATAGAGGTAGAGGAGCAGCAGGATGCCGAGCCATTCGTCGGCGAAGATGAAAAGCCTGTTTTGCCACTGCGTCATGGGAGTACCTTGAGCATCCCCTCGCAGAACTGGCGGAGGCCCTTGATCGCGGCGACCTGCGCCTCGCCGGCCGTCAGATACAGCTTGTCGTGATCGGGGATGGTCATGGCGACGGTAGCGAAATCGTCGTCCCCGATCGAAGTGACGAGCTGCCAGCCGAAACCGGACTCGCCGGATTCCTTGAACTCGGAGACGGTGAGGATATTCGCGCCCTCTCCGTCGAGCGGAAAGATGAAGTCGCCCGACTCCGGGTCGCGCTGCCACGCTCGCTTGTCCAGATCGACCGGCTCCGGAGCCGCTTGCGATTTCGTCGTGAACTTGCTCATTGCGTTCTCCTATCTGGCGTTCATTTCGTCCGTGTCTCGCTGAATCTCGGCCTCGTGGATCTCCCTGCATTCGTCCGAGCAGTACGAGGCGCCGCGCCACGTCGGCGTTCCGCAGATCGACCCGCGAGCGCAGTAGCCGGTGGGTTGCTCTTTCGACTCGTCCAGTGAAACGTAGCTCTTGATCCCACCGCGGCGCTCGAACTGTGAAGCGGTGGGATCAACTATCGTTCCGTCGGCCGTCTCACACCACCAATGAGCAGATCCGGCTGTGTGACTTGTCTTGGAACTGTCGCTGAACCGGACGAACCCGCGGACTCGCTTCAACTCGGGGAACGCCGCGATCATTTTCTCAGTATAGAAGCCGCAGCCAGCGAGTCCGGTCCCGTTGACATTCTCGCAGATCCAGAGAACGTACTTGGCCGCCATGTCCTTCGGCGGATCTTTCGGTGGCAGCGTCGGGCCTACCATGGGTTCTCCTCGATCGGCGTGGCCGGCTTCTTCAGGCCACTCAAGACGGCGGCGATCAGACCCTGCCGGATCTCCTCGTCGGTCCCAAGCCCGAGGAGCTGACGCTTGAGCGGGACGAGCCCCTCCTCGTCGGAGATCTCGACCATCGCGGGGAGCTTGTGGATCAAGAGGGCCGCGACGCGCTCGTCATAGGTCCCTTCGGCGACCGGGTATTTGATCAAGACGGGCCTTCTACTACCCTGCCGGGTGAACCGCCGCTCGTTCTGGATCAAGTCGCCGAGCGTGTATGGCAGCATCCCCATCAGGACGAGGTCGGCGTCGTGCAGGTCGATAGATTCCCCAAAGGCTTCCCTTGTCCCGACGAACAGTGCCGGGCCGGGGTGCGTCATGAAGCCGTGCCTGACGAGCTGGCCGTCCGTGGTCCAGATGCCGGCGATCATCGCGTCCCGTTCCAGCTCGCCAAAGCCGCCGTGCCCCCACCAAAAACCGACACCTTCAGGAAGGATCTTCCTGAACGCCTCAGCTAGAACCTCGCAGTCCTTACGCCGCGAGGTGAACACGACCATCTTCGTCGTCCCGGCTGCCTTGCCGTCGTCCATCCGCCGGCCGCAGAGCGCCTCGCGGACCTCCTCGATCATCCACTTGCGCTTCCGGGCGCAGGCATCGGCGAGCATGACTTCGATCATCGCGTCGTGGCCATACTTGGCCGCTGCGGAGATCTCGGACTTGACGACGTCGGATCTCGACTGAGCGTCTATGGGGATAAGGACCGCCTCGCGTCGCTGCTTGGGCAGATCCTTGTCCGCTTCTTCCTGCGTGACGAAGGATCGGAGGAACTTGATCCGCGGCTTCAGCTCGTCGAGATGCGACCGGCCCTTGTCTTCCATCGATCCGTTGAAGCCGGTCGGGGCCGCCGCACAGTACCTGCGTGCCCACTCCCAATACGACCCCCACTCGTACGGTTCGAGGTAGTCGAGCTGCGCCCAATAGTCGCGCAAGTAGTTCTTGATCGGAGTCGCCGTCGTGATTGCTACCCGAGCGGCGGCCTTGGAGAGTTTCGCTGTTGCACTAAACAGGTTCTCCAGATCCATGAACTCGACCCAGCGTCCATCTGGAAGCAGTTTGACGTTAGCCTTACGCCGGTTCCCGCGGGCCAACGCGATCAACCGACCGGCCTCGTCTTCGGATCGCTCGACCATCCGGAAGCGCTTCCGGTTCTTGGCGTTGTGCGACTCGTCCAAGATCAGCGAGTGGATGCCAGTCTTGATCAGCTTGTCGTAGTGGTAGGTGAGGGACTCCCAGGTCGTGAGCAGGATGCGGGGGGCCGGATCGATCTTGCCCGCCTCGAAGATCAGATCGTTCTGATCCTCGCCTCGCAGGATGCACAGGCTCGCGGTCGTGAATCGCTGGATCTGCCGCGCCCACTGACGCCGCGCCTTGGCTGTACAAACGATGCCGATGGTCCCGCCGGCCAGAAGGCCCCAGAGGAGCGCACCTAGACTCTTCCCGCTTCCGCCCGGCCACTGAAAGAGGACACCTCTATGATCGGCAAACTTGAGGGGGTCCTCACGCTGCCAGCGGAGCAGGGTCAAGGTTTCGGTGGCACCGGTCGTGCCGGCCAGCAAGCCGAACGGAGCGACGATCCGCTGTCCACGAGCTTGCGGATCCCAACGTATTTCTTCAATCTCGGACAGCGAGCGTCGCAAGACCTTAAGAGGCAGGTTCCAGTTGACGACGTTCCAGCCCCGTTCCCCGAGCATGGCGTGGACGAGTGGCCAAGCGTTCCGGGGAACCGTGAGCTTGTCCCCTCTCAGCTTGACGCCGGGGATCTCCTCTACGTTGGCGCAGGCGTCCAGCCATTTTGGATCACGCGCGTCTGCTGGCCGGATGATGATCAAGTCTTAGCTCCCGTGGCGGCGGGGTCCTGCTGGATCCGATCTACGCGCCAGTCGAGCCGGTGTCAACCTGCTTGACGTGCGGTCGGGTGAAGGCATAGAACGCCGATCTTGCACGCTCCTCGCCGCCATCGAGGCCACGTTGCAAGATCCACCGCCCAAACGACCTAGACGTACCGCCTACGACGGATTCACGGACGAGCCGAGCGAACGGCCCGAGTTCGGGACTTCGGTCTCAGATCTTCTAGCGGAAGACATCCCGCGACCGAAATGGCTGATCCGGAAATACGTCTTAGAGAAGTCCATCGCGATCCTGGCTGGCCCGCCGGGCGGCGGGAAGACGCTCCTCGCCTTCGATTGGGCCGTACAGGTCGCGAACGCTGGCAAGCGGGTGTTCATCGTCGAGAACGAGGGAAGTCGATGGGCCTTGCAGGAACGTTTGAGGAGAGCTTGTGCGTCGGCCGGCCTGGATGCGCTTCCATCGGGCTTGCGGTTCGAGCGCAACTTCGGGCTGTCGCTCGCGCACAAGCCTTCGGTCATCATGTTCGCCGAGGAGATGGTCGGGTATGATTTGATCATACTCGACTCGATGCAGACGCTGTGCCCCGGCCTGGACGAAAATGATCCAACGGAGATGGGGCCGGTCAGCGATCACCTGAAGCTGATCTGCGAGATCAGCGGCGCTACGGACCTGACCATCCACCACGCGACCAAGGCGAGCTGGAAGCCGAAAGAGTGGCCGACGCTGGCCGACATCCGCGGGCACGGGAGCCTCGCCGGGCGGATCGACGCGGCGTTCATCGTCAAGCCGATCGGCCAAACGGAGTCCTCGATCACCTCCGAGCTGCACGTGGTCAAGCAACGCGACGAAGACAAGCCCCGGCCGGCCAAATTCGAGGTGCTGATGAAGGGGCCTTCGGCCGCGGTCATCTTCGACCGGTTGGAAGTGAAAGACCGGCCCGCCGACGTCTCGACGCCGGAACGCGAGAAGCTGATCCTTGCGTTACTGGCAGATTCCCCAAAGAGCCAGACGGCGCTCTGTCGCGAAATTGGAGGGAATCGGAACAGTAGCTGGTCACTGATCGACGCGATGATAGCCAATAATCGACTTCGCCGGCTCCCCAACGGTCAAATAGAGGCTATACCCGTCGGGTACACCTTGGCCGAAAAACCCAATGAAAACAATGTACCCAGAAATCCCGTACCGGAGGGTCCGAATACACCTGTATCCGACGGGTACGGGTATGGGGAAAAACCTAACAATAACAGTGTACCCACGGACGCGGGTATAGATCGGGTACAGGCCCCTGTCCTGGGTGTACCCAACCCCGTAGGGGTGGGTACCAGGGGTGCCGAAAATGACGCCGGATCGGGTGAGGAAGTCGACGGCTTCTAAGCCCTTCCATCTTTCTGCGTAGCCGCTGAATCTGTGGAGAACGGTGAAATTGGGGAATCTGTGAATCTGCGTAGCCGATGCGGAGGTCGTGGAGATGGTGTCCGGCAGCGCGAAGTCGATCTCGTCCAAGCGAGTTGTACTTCGCGGCGCCAGCCGCGGAGCGCTTACGGCTACAGAGGGGAAACAGGCTGCCCGGCATGGCTCCCGAAACGGCTCCCCGGAGACCGGTCCCAAGACCGCATCCCGACCAACAGCCGCGATCTCACCGCGACCACCGCACGGGAAGGCCATGATCATTCGTTTATCCTAGCTGGCATCGACGCAGCGGGATCGGTCGAGGGATTGGACGTCCGCTCGCCGACCACGCTAGAATCGAGCCTCCTCTCCAGTTATGTGAACCTGCGCTATGTCTGAAACGTCGGGTTCCTTGCGCCGGGCTCGCTGGAGGAGTAGTGGAGGGCGCCAAATGGGTCGAGGACCAGCCCGTACGCTGATCACCGTGACCGGCGACCTGTACGATCGGCTCGCCGACTTCCACCGGGTAGCGGGGATTCCTGGCAACGTCGCCGATACGGCGCGCGAGCTGCTCCGATCGGCCCTCGATTCCCCAGCGATGGCCTCGGCACTCGTCACCGAAACCAGACGCCGCGCGTACCGGCAAGTCCGCAACGACATGATCAAACGCTGGCAGCAGGCGGCGTTTTTGATCAAACAAGAGTTCGAGCGATCCTTGACGACCTTCAACGATTCGGAGCTTGACATACATTTTGATCAATTCGGGGAGAGGGAGACCGGAACGTGAAAGTGATCAACGCATACGACGGGAATGTCGTGAAGCGTGGCGACATCTTCAAGGTGCCGGGCGACCCCCGCGGCGAGCTGTGGATCCTCGAAGAGATAGGCCCGGTGATTACGATCAACGGCAAGCTCGGCGCACTGCCCGGCGTCAATCTCGTTGCATCGCTGGAGAGTGATCCAGGTATCGTCGAAGTGATCCAAGCACCCGTCTCCGGACTGATCTTCAAGACGGCGGTGATCCCCACATGAGCAAGATGGGTGAGGCCATGCAGGAAGGAATGGAGGCGACCGTCGGCGCGATGGCCCCGATCTTCGCTGCGCAGATGGTGCAAGCCTCCGCGGAGAGCATCCGTGCTTTCCTCCAGGCAGCGGAGTCGGCCAGGAATCTCGGCTATATGGAACTGTGCGTGGAGCTGATCGAACGAGCTAGTAAGTTGTTGGCTCGACCGGTGACGCCATGAGCAAACTCTCGGAGCAGGAGTTTCACGTCCAGCACGTCGATCGAGATCTCGCGACCGGCGACAAGGTCGAGCCCGAGCAACAGCCGGTCGACAAGATCGCCCCCCTTCCGGTCTCCGTCGATTGGGCTCGGCCGAACTTCGAGAACCCTGGCCCGCCGATCAAGCTCGGTCACGTCACGGACAAGTACAATGCGACGATTGCCGTCGAGATGTCGGCCGGCGACGTCGCCAAGGGCTTCCTGACGAATTGCCTGAACTGCCGCTCGTTCGATCCGGATGGCTTCCAGAAATATCTCCGGGCGGCGGAAGCCCGCAACGATCGTGAGGCCCTCGCGGAGATCCAGAAGGCTAAAGGCGCCATGATCAACTTTGGCGTAGTCACCGGGAAGACCGCCAAAGAACTTGATCTAAACGCGGAGGCTGCTCTAAGATCCCTTGGACAATGCCGCGCGTGGTCGGATCAACTTGGGACGTTCCAAGCGACGCATCCCGCCGCGACCTGCGAGCTGTTCGCCGATCGGAAGGCTCCCAACGACGGAACTCGGGCGTCCACCCAGAAGTACGATCGGACGCTGCGAGCTGCGCAGGGAAGGAAGCCCTGAATGGGACAGATCTCCGGACCGACGTTGTACCTCTTCTTCCAGGCGGGTTGCGATCACTGCGCCGCCGCAAAGAGGTTCCTTGGGCCGTTCCGGGAGGCCCATCCGAATCTTCTCTTCGTCGAGCTGGACGTCTCGAAGTTCCCCTGGGAGATCGCGAAATATACTCCGAAGATGACGCCCGCGTATCTGCTTACGATCAACCGCACGGCCGTCTGGAATCACGAGGGCGTCTTGAATGAACAAGGACTCAAGAAGATCGATGTCGAGATCGCCCGCTGGTCAACCTGAGAGGAAAAATGGAATCGCAGCTAGCATGGAGCACTTTGATCTTTACCTCTCTGATCGCCTTCGGAATCTGGTACATCCTCGGGCGGTCGAAGATCACGCAAGCAGCTCGTGAGGCGGTCTACGGGGTAGATCTACATCGTGCTGGTTCACTTCATCGACCGAGATTCTTCCTAATTCGGCGCTGGCTAGTCGATCTGATCGAATGCCCCGGATGCACGGGCGTTTGGATCGGAATGATACTCGGTGGCGTGCTATTCAAGCTACCTTGGACGTTGTGGATCATCGGTGGCTTGTATCTCTGCTCTACCAATCTGATCCTATTCCACCTGACAGGGCTCGATCGACCGGAGTGATCCAATGCCCAATCTTTGTCCGTTCAAGTTCGTCCAGCTCGGTCGCGGCCAGATCGTCGCCTTGCATGAGCATCGCCTGAAGGTCGAGGACATGGACTCAATCACATGCTCCGGCGAGGACTGCATGCTGTTCATCGGAACCTCGAAGGGTCCTGACGGCAGACTCCTCGGGATTTGCGGGATCACGCATGGCGCCGTCCAGACGACTTATGCGGTCGACTTCCTCCGCTCGCTGTTCAATCGCCTCGGCGCTATATCCGCCATCGGCTTGAAGGGTCTGCGTCTGGCGCTCGCGGCCCTGCCTGGAAGCGAATTGCATGACGACATCGATCGGCTGATCGCTCAACTGTCGCCGGCCGGCGCCCCGCCCCCACCGCGGGGAACGGAGTCGATGCCATCGACAGGAATGCCGCCAGCTCCGGTGCCCAAGTCGAACTGACAGGAGATCCTCAAAATGGAACTCACGCAGAAAGAGACGCTCGCCGCGATCCAGAACGAGGTCAACTCGAAGGGAGACCGGCTCCGCGTCCGCGTCATGCGCAAGAAGGCCGGTGGCGGGCTCGATGCCGTTGCCATTTTCGAGGACGCCAAGATCGAGCACATCATTACGCCCGAGACGTGGCTGGGGACGCTGGCCGGCGGCGGGTCGTACTTCCTCGGCATCTTCCACATGGACGAGCCGGCCAAGCAGATTGGCGGGATGATCGAGCATGGAGTAGATGGCCCACTCGGATCGCCGAACTGGAACGTGATCAACTCGGTCGCGTGGTCCGGCCCGACGTCCCTCTTCTGGCCTGATCCGAAGGCGCCGCTGGCCACTCCGACCAACGGCAAGGATCAGCACGTCGGCAGCCGCACTCCTCGCCGGTTCGGAGAAGAGACGACGTCGGACAACCCGCTCCTCGCCGGCCTGGAGCGGAACAGCCAGCGCGAGCGCGAGCTGATCGAGAAGAAAGCGCAGCTCGACCTCGATGTGTTGCGTCGCCAGATGGAAGACGAGAGGCGCCAGCTCGAAGCGCGGCTCGTGGACCTGACCTCGAAGATCTCCAGTCAGAAATCGGATCCGCTGGAGTCGATCAAGGGGCTGGCCGGTCCCATCATGCAGGGCGTTCAGATGATCTTCACGAGCTTTCAGGCTGCCCGCGACGAGCAGAACAAGCGTTTCGAGAAGTTGATCGAAACGATGATGGCGATGGTCAACAAGAAGGAGGATCCAGACACCCGCGAAAAGCAGTTGTTCGCGACCATGACCGACTCGGTCGGGAAGATGGCCTCCACGACGATGTCACTCCTGGCTTCCGCGGCCGAGCTGCGCGAGGCGACCGCCCCGGAGAACGCCGGGCCGACGGTGAGCGAGATCGTCATGGAGCTGGCCAAGTCGTTCGGCAAGTTCGCCGAGTCGACGACTGCTCGGCAAGCGCAGCTACCGGCCGGTCAGCCGGGCCAGCAGGGTCAGCGGCCTCCTCCGAACCCGACGCCGCAGACGCCTGCGAAACCCATAGTCGTCCGGACGCCGGAATCCTCGCTCGATCGTCTGGAGCTGATGGTCAAGCAGCGGGTGATTCCGGAGGAGATCGCTGTGGCGTTCTTCGAGGAGTTCGACGCCAATGCAGCGTTTGCCAAGCTGGTCACGGAGGTCCCCGACTCCGACACGACACAGAAGGCCCTGATCTCCATCTTCGGCCCGCGGCTGACGTCGTGGTATCAATCGAACCCCAACGATCATGGCGCCTATCTGCAACAAATCGGTGAAGCGATCGACGCGCTGGCGATCAAGAGCGGGCGGATGGCCACCCCGCCGCAAGCCGGCGCTCAGGCATAAGGAGAATCGAATGAGCTGGAGCATCTCTGCGAGTGGAACGAAAGCCGAAGTGATCGCCGCGGTGGAGAAGACGCAAGGCAGTCCGGGAGACGAGAACCTCTGCCAGTTCGAGGCGGTCAAGGCGTTCGTCCTCGGCGAGCTGCGGCGGTCGGATCCGGACTACAACGGCAAGCCGAGGAAGTTCTCGGTGAGTCTCTACGGCCACGCGGGCGACATTGTTCCGGGCGACCGGACCTTCGGTGGCGGCCTGAGCTGGTCTGCCGAGCCGGCCAAGGCGGCTTGACCAGTGAACGCGGAAGAGAACGATCTTGCAGCGTGTCGGCGGGCGGCCGAGCGGGTCGCACGGGAGATTGTATCGGACTGCGCGCACGTCGACGCTGACGCGGCCTGTGAAGCGCATATCCGCGCGGCGTTGGAGGTCTTCCTGCGCCGACTCGCTCTCCGGCTGCGGCAGGCCGGCATAACGAGGCAGCAATGGCCAGAGGCTTGACGTAGCGGCGTCCACTCGGTATATCGTCTTCCAGCTACTCCTGGCGGGGAGTAGGGCTTACCAGGGCGGTGCCGCAAGGGGCTCCGGTCGGCGATCGGGGCCTCTTGCTTTTTTGACATCTGATTACGTTGAGGCATACAGTGCTTCCGGATCAGATCGTAAACCTTCCGGGAGTGATCGAAAATGACCAAGATCGAGAAGATCGAGCATGGGACCGGCTCCTCGAAGTGGCCTTTCGTGGTCGTGCGGATGCCTCGCGGGCTGTTCGTGAAGATCAAGGCAATGGCCAAGGACGCGACCAGGGAAGGCAACGGCAAGGTGTCCCGCAGCGTAGTCGTGCTCCGTCTTCTAGAGCGCGGTCTCTACGAGGCTACCCGATCGCGAGCGACGATCAAGCGTCACGGTCGGCATCGGCCCAAGCCGGCGAAGGCTCGTCGTCCGACCAAGCTAGCCAAGAAGCCGACGATCAACGGGGCGCAGGCCAGCGTCCAGTGACGGCGAAGGAACGGCTCCGCTGGCTTTGGCGAGAATGGGGTCCGTTCATCTTCGGGCTGATCTATGGCGCGATCGTCGCGGCCGGCGTCGCCTACGCCATAGCGAACCGACACCGCTAGGTGAACTGGATCTCTCCGTTACGGACGAAGAAGTGAGCGCCGCAGCCTTCGCGATCGATTAGGATCGAGTCGGACTTGCCGGGCGGTGGTCCGAGCGTGAGCGTCTCGATCGTTTCGCCGATGCGCGCCCACCGACCGGGTCCTGGCTTCTCGTCCAGCCCGACCGGATCTCCCTCGCGTGGATTCACAAACCAGCAGAGGATCGAGTGAACACCGACGCTGCTGCCTTTATCCCGGAAGCACTTCGGGCAGAGCATCAGAACGCCGTGTTGGGCGGCTTGACCGGCCGGGCCTGTGTCCCAGCCGTCGGGCGTCCATTTGATGAACCGCGCTTCTAGCTCCGCTAGTCTCATGTGGTCTACTCAGAATACCACCGGATATTCCGGTAGTTGTCAAAGATTGGTATTATAATACCTAGCGTTCGCAAACCGGCGAACTTGCGCGTAGCTCACAAACGTCCTAGTAACCTTCGGCTGATGGGCGGCCACGCCTACGGACACTACGGACGACGCGGAGATCCTGGCCCCGATCCGGGGGACTGGTCCGAGCTGGACGTCAAAGATCAAGAAGAGGCACTCAAGGTTCTGGCCTCGCTGGTCGAGGAAGACTCGGGCGATCCACAGATACGTCAAGCGGCAATTCGGATCGTTGACTCGTGTGACGCTCGCGATGACGTCTGCGAACTGAGTGAGATCTTCAACGCCGTCAAGAGCGGATCAAAGAAGGTCTCCTGGCTGCGAGACGGTCTGAAGTACATGAGCGACCCGCGAGCGAAAGATTGGTTCCCGTCTCCGTCTCGCCTGATGAAGATGTGTCAGGACGGAGCGTGCGCCGAGGACTGCGACGGTCACGCCGTCTTGGTCGCCGCACTCGCGGCGTCTTTGGGATTCCGCGTCGGCCTACGCGCGTACGCCAAGCCCGGTCGACCCAAGGGCAACTACGAGCACATCTATGCCGTCGCGATGCTTCCCAAGGTCGACGACGGCTCCAAGCCAGAAGTATTCGCGCTCGATACGTCGGCCGACGCGGGAGTCAGCTACGCCGGCTGGGAACCCCCACGCGGCCAAGTACTCACGGCCTGGATGGAGTGATCCAATGCTGAAGCGCGACGGCGTCAAGGGATTTTCAGGTGGAGGATTCCTCCAGTTTCCTGAACTTCCGCGTGCCTCGGGATTCGGAAGATTTGGGACCTATCTCAAGCTGCCAACGCTCGCGTTCCCAGGCGACTTCAGCGGGTACCTCCGTACGCCGGATCTCACGTCCACCGCCTTCGGTCAGAGCTATCTCAAGCTCCCCACTTTGAGCAGACCGGAAGACTTCGGAGCCCTGTCCGAAAAGTATTTCCGGCCGCCTCCGACGTTGCAGATGGATGGCTATGGTCAGGACGCTCCGGGTGGCTATTTTGATCCACTCCTCGACCCGACCCCACCGCTGCCAGATGTGGGGACGTTGTACACGGATCAGCCCGGCTACACTTACGAGCCGTCGGCCGACTACACGACCACGGTCCAAGCACTACAGATCCAAGACGTCCCGGCGGGCGACACTGGCGGGTTCGACTGGAACGCCCTCGCGAACCGGCTAATCGCCGCCGGTCCCTCGGCGATCCTGCTCGCGGAGCGGTCCGGGATCATCAACATGCGGGAGGCCCAGACGCTCAACAACGCCGTTACCGGGCAGGGTCCGGCGCACCCGCCCAAGCCGCCTCCGCCGACGTCCGGTGTGGGAACGGTGGCCGTACTTGGCGTCGGCGCTCTTGTCGCCTTGAAGATGTTCTTATGAAGGTGATCGTCTACCGGGGTTACTCGGCACCGCCGCGGACGCGGCACAGGAGGAAGGGCATGCGTGGATCATTTCTGAGGTCCAAGGCCGCGAGAAGGAAGTGCGGGGCGGGGCGCTGGAAGCGTGGTCACAGCAGTTACCTGAAGTGCGCCCTCTCGGCGACGCGCAAGGGAAAGCACCACTACGGTCGGCACCGCAAGCACCGCAGGCGCAGCTACGGCCGGCACCACAGGCGGCACCACCGCAGGAAGCACTACTAAACCGTCCTGATCTGAGGAGCCCTCGTTCTACCTGAACGTCAAACTGATCCAAAAAGGAGATTCACATGGCACGTCGTCATCATCGCAGGTACCGGGGGCTCGTCGCAGCCAATCTGGGCGCCCTCGGTTTGAACAGATCAGTCGGCGCTTCAGACGTTGCGGTCGGAGTCGCGATCGGCGTCGTGGGAGCCGGAGCCGCGAGGTGGGTGGAGAACAGCGTGCTCCCGGCTTCTTGGAAAGCGTACCTGATGCAGCCGTCTGGCTTCTGGGCCTGGATCCACGCCAACATGGCCGCGGTCGGCGCAGCCTCTGCGGGCCTCCTCGCGTACTTCCTCGAAACCAAGGTCATGAAGCGGGGCGGGCGGCTGTTCGGCCACGGACGCGGCTACGGTCACGCCCTCGGAGCCGTCTCCGTCGGCGTCGGCATCGCCGGACTCGCGACCTTGCAGAACGCCGTGCCGGCCTTCCGTGGTCTCGTTCGCGTGAACTTCGGCGGCCAGCAGTACGGCTTTCTCGTGAAGGACGCTGACAGCGCCAGCTTCAAGGGGCTGATCACGCGCGATCCCGGCGGCGGATCTCGTCACCTTCAGGGTCCGTCCAGCGAGTCGTCGAACTTGGCCGGTCTCTCCCGGTTCACCGCAGCACGCGCTCGGATGATGTCCTAGTCGGCTACGCCGACTGGAGAGGAGAAGTCAGGCGTAGTTTGACGTAGGCAAACGATCTTTTGATCCAAAAGGAGATTCACAATGTCACTCGTCGCACTCCAGAAGTTCGGGATCCGGTTTCCGGATTTCCGCACCCGCAGCTCGACGGCTGCCGAAGACCTGAGCGACTACCGGGCCGAGCATATCTACTCGGCGCTCGTGTTCGCGCACGGAGCCGGGTCGACGCTGTCGGCCTTCACTGTCCCGAGGTCGCAGGCCATTCCCGAGCTGAAGGGTTCGGGGATCACCGCGACCACGCAGCTCCATCAGACGATCTACTCCGAGTTGCACACCAACATCGTGCAGAGCGGTCAGCTCGGATCGTCTGTGGGCGAGGCAGCGGTCATCGCGATTGGCATCTCGGTCGAGCAAGGCAACTACGCGGCCGGCGTTCTCAACACCTACGGCGCCGGACAGGTGGAGATGACGGAGCTGCTCTACAAGACCTTCTTCCAGCTCCGGATCGCGACCAAGCCCCAGATCATCGGCCCGACGCACTTCTTCCCCTGCCTGGGTGGAGCGTTCGGGACGTCGGTGGCCAACAACGCCTCGTTCCTGACCAACGGCGTGCCGGCGAGCCCCAAGCAGCTCGACTTCACACCGCTGATGATCAGCCGCACGGACCCGCTCGAAGGCATCAGCGGAGCCGGCGCCGCGGCGACGCTGACCTTCTCCGTGACCACCGGAGTCGGGCAGCCCGTGCTCCTGTGGTACGGGCTCCAGGCGTTCGTCCGCGCGGACGTGCGCTAAACGTCCAGGCGTCCGGGCGCGGTTGCCAGCCGCGCCCAACGCCCGGACGCCTCGAATTTGCGACATGGGCGCGGCCGAAAGGCCGCTGCCGTGAGGTTCGTCAAGGGCTACAGAGGCGTCGACGGTTCCATCCAGCCGCGACTCGGCGTCCCGAGATATAGCGGCTATCAAGACCATGTGATCCGGGACCAGTTCTTCGACGACACCGGGGATCACTTCTCCGGCATCCCACCTCCGGAATACCGTGGTGATCCGATCCACTTGAGTGGCTCGGTGCTCGTGATCTCGGGTAGCCAGTCAGTCGTCAACCCGGACGCTCTCCGAAAC
>Ga0209180_10000050_pt1 | contig 60126 bp, 44 predicted proteins | sample CZO8metaG_3_FD_188355 | JGI IMG/M metagenome (GOLD analysis project Ga0209180, IMG submission 188355) | Vadose zone soil microbial communities from the Eel River Critical Zone Observatory, Northern California, USA - CZOApr15con2H2.8 metaG... | ecosystem: Environmental > Terrestrial > Soil >...
CAACCGTCCCTCTGCGACCTTGGCCAGCCCGTCGACCTTCTTGACGTCCTGAATCTTCCTCGGACAGACGCCCCAGATCAAGGCCATCCGCCGCCGCGTTTCGGCTTCCGGCGAGAACGCAACGATTGGCACCAGCGGGCGGTAGCGCGAAACCAGCCGCGCCGTAAACCCGCTGTGCGTAAACACCGCGATCAACTTCATGTGCAGCTCGCGCGAAGCGTGGCACACGAGTTCCGCCACCGTCCCTGCGACCTTCAACTGTTCCTGCGCCGCCGGCCGCGGAAATTCCCTGATACTCGCTTCCGCCTCTTCGATGACGCGGGCCATCATGTCAACGGCCTCCACGGGATATTTCCCAGTTGCGGTTTCCGCTGAGAGCATGACCGCGTCAGACGCGTCGAATATCGCGTTGGCCACATCGGAAGCCTCCGCGCGCGTCGGCCGCGGGTTTTCCGTCATGGATTCCAGCATCTGCGTCGCGGTAATCACGGGGCGCCGGAATTCTCTGGCCCGCGCGATGACTGTTTTCTGCACGACCGGCACGCGCTCCGGACTCATCTCCACGCCGAGGTCCCCGCGCGCCACCATCACGCCGTCGGCGGCGCGAAGAATCCCGTCCAAGTTTTCGATCGCTTCCGGCTTCTCCAGCTTGGCGATCACGGGGGTGTCTTTCCCGGCGCGGCGAATCAGCTGCTTGGCCAGCAGCACGTCCTCCGGGCGGCGAACAAAACTGACGGCGATGTAATCCGCCCCCTGTTTCAGCGCGAACACCAGATCCTCACGGTCTTTCGGCGTCATCGCAGGAACGCGCAGCTTCACTCCCGGAAGATTGATCCCTTTGTGCTCCCCCAGTGCGCCGCCGTTCACGACCGTGCAAACAACTTGGCGGTCGCGCAGCTGTTCGACTCGGAGCTCGATCAACCCGTCCGAAAGTAAGATGCGGTCGCCCCGGTGAACGTCTCTGGGCAACCTTGTGAATGTGGTATTCACCCGCGTCGAATCGCCCAGCACCTTTGCCGTGGTGATCACGAAGCGCTGCCCCGCACGGAGCATGACCGGCCCGCCGCCCGCCAGCGGCCCCGTCCGGATTTTCGGCCCCTGAAGGTCGGCCAGAATCGCGATTGGCTTTTCGTGTTCGCCGGAGGCCGCACGAAGCAACGTGATGCTCTTCGCATGCTCCTCGTGTGTGCCGTGCGAAAAATTAAGCCTTGCGACGTCCATTCCCGCGCTCAACAAGCGGTCAATCATCCGCGGCGAACGGCTCGCCGGCCCAATCGTGCACACAATCTTGGAGTGACGAAAACTCATGGTCTCTTCTGTGGGCAAGTATTCTCGTCTGACCTTATTTTTCTGTGGATGGCCGTCAGAAACGACTGTCTTTCTTTTAATCTTTGCGAATTGCTTCCTTGCTGGCCTATCGCGCTACCGCAAATTCCGCGAGAACTCGCGCCAGCAAATCCACACCTTTGTTGAAGGAGGCCAGCGGAATCCTCTCATCATCTCCGTGCATCCGCCGGAAGTCCTCATCGGTCAACGGGAACGGAAGCAGGCCGTAGGCTTGCACGTTGTGCAGCCGCAATTGGGCGGAATCGGTCGCTCCCGTGGACTGAAACGGCAGAACGGGTGCGTTCGAGAACTCTCTCTCAGCAACTCTTATGATTGCGGCATAAAAATCCGACTCTAGGGAAGACGGCGGAGCCGCAAGCCCCGCGTCCGGCTGGATTTCAAAACGGATCTGCGGATCATTTACGAGTTTGGTCAGATCTGCCAGAAGCATGTTGACGGTATCTCCCGGCAGCAGGCGAATGTTCAGGATTGCCCGGGCCTCTCCGGGAATGACGTTCGCGCGCACGCCCGCGGAGAGCATCGTTGGCGCAATGGTATCCCGCATCATTGAGTTCCAAAGCGGGTTCGCGTCCGAAACCACTTTCTGCGCGTGCTCGCCGCGATCGGAAGCATCCAAAGACCGCATCCACTTCCCAATTTCATCGTCTTCGATGGCCGCAAGCTGTTCGAAATATCGCCGCGCAATCGTGGTGAAGTGCACCGGCGCGGAGTAGCCTCCGATTTTCACTATTGCCGAGGCCAGATGAACCACCGCGTTGTCCTTCGTGGGCCTCGAGGCATGGCCCGACGTCCCGCGGGCAATTACGGCAACGTTCACAGGCACTTTCTCGCTCGCCTGTACCGCCACGTATTGTACTTTGCCGTTCTTCAACAAGACCTCGCCGCCTTCATTCAGCGCGAACCCGGCCGCGAATTTGTCCCAGTGTTTCGCGATCAGAATCTTGATGCTCGCGTCGCCTCCCTGTTCTTCATCCGCAGTGGCCAGGAAGATCACGTCGCGATTCAGGCGCACGTTCGCGCGCTTCAGCGCAATGAACGCCGCCAGATTTGCGGCGAGCATCCCCTTGTCGTCGATCGCGCCGCGTCCATACAGATATCCATCCTTCATCAAGGCCCCGAATGGATCGACTGTCCACTTCGACTTGTCCACGCCAACCACGTCCATGTGCGCCACAAGCAAAAGCGCCTTGGAAGGATCGGCCATCACAGCACTCCGCAGCCGCGCCACCACCGCGCTCCGCCCGGGGGTCACCTCAAGAATTTCCGGCTTGATCCCTTCCTTATTCAAAATCCCGGCGATATACATCGCTGCCATCTGCTCATTTCCCGGCGGATTCGTCGTGTTGATCCGCACCAGATCCGCCAGCCAGCCTTGCGCTTCCCTTGCAATCGCCGATGTATCCCCAATCGGCGACGGATTTGAGGGAATCCCCGGCGCCGCCGGAGGCGCCACCTGCGCGGCAACGGGCATACTGGCGACCCCCACCAAGGCTGCCGCTCCCGCCAAGACTCGAATGATGCGGTTCCAATTCACGAATCCACCCTCCTCGCTTTGTCTGGCCGCCACGCGGCCGCATCAGTAAACGTTTTGCATCGAATGTGCTTCATACTAACATGCAGGTGTGGGTGCCGGAGAGCGCCTTGGCGTTGCGTTGCCTGAATTCGACCGCTGCCGCGCCGCTACGTCGTCCATCCGGTAGGAGCCACTGCCGGTTTGGGGTATTTCGAGCGCGATCGAGGAGTGCATCATGAAAGCCTTTCTTTCTGCAGTTTTGTTCGCAGCTCTCGCGGCGGCTCTCGTTTGGCCGGTCGTTGAGTATCCCGTCTATTCCCAGGCACCGTCTGGACCACAGGGCGGCGCGCAACCGCAGCAGAAACCCGCTTCTCCGGCGCAGTCTCCCTCCACGCCCCAGCAGCCTGCCCAAGCCGGCGTTACCATCGCGGTCGACGTACCCATCGTTACCCTCGACGTCGTGGCCACCACGCAGCATGGCGACATCCTCACCGGCCTCAAGAAAGAAAACTTTCGCGTCCTCGACGATGGCGTGGCTCAAACCATCACCAACTTCGGCGCCACCGAAGCCCCCATCACTATCGTCATGCTGATGGAATTCAGCAGTCGCGGCTATTACGAGTGGTTTGCATACCAGGCCAAGTATTGGGCTGACGCCTTCTTCCCCAACCTGCAGCAGAAGGATTGGGTCGCCCTCGTCACTTTCGATATGAAGACACGGCTCGAACAAGACTTCACACAAAACAAGGACGAAGTGCGCAACGCCATCTACCATCTTTATTTTCCAGGCTTCAGCGAATCCAACGTCTTTGACGCCATTCTGGAGACCGTTGACCGCCTGAAGGATGTCACGGGCAAAAAGTCCATCCTCGTCCTTGCCACCGGTGTTGATACCTTCTCCAAGCACACCCTCGACCAGACCATGAAGGAGCTTCGCCAGAGCGATGTCACCATCTTCGCCGTCGGCTTGGATCGGCCCTACATAAACTTCCTGGAATCCCGTGGCTACCTGGGCTCGCACTTGAATTACCTCCAGGGGGAAAATCAGCTTAGAACCTTTGCGCAGGAGACCGGCGGCTATGCCTGGTTCCCGCAGTTCGATGGCGAAATTCCCGGAATCTTCCGCGACGTTGCCGGTTTCCTTCGCCACCAATACAGTCTTTCTTTCTCGCCCTCGAATGGCGCGAAGGACGGTAAATTTCACAAGGTAAAGGTGGAGTTGGTCGCGCCCGACGGAGGTCCGCTGACGGTCGTCGACCAAAAAGGCAAAAAACAGAAGTACCAGGTCTACGCCCGTCAGGGTTATCAGGCTCCCAAAGGCGGCGTCGGCGACTGAGCGGGCTCGGCATCCGAAAACTGAATCTGAATTTGAGAAAATTCGAGGATTGAATGCGAATTATTGCTGGATTCCTGTTTCCCTCAGTACCCCCGTTCGAAATCGACGCGGTTGAACATGTCCCGCCCCTCAAACCATCTCTCCAGCAACTCCATCAATAGGGCTGCCTGACGATTCCAAAGCCGGTCGCTCACCCCGCTCGTATGCGGCGTGATCATCAAGTTTGGCGCCTTCCAAAGTGGACTCTCTGCCGGCAGTGGCTCGGTGTTCGCGACATCCAGGGCAGCGCCGCCCAACGCACCGCTTTCTAGCGCCCGGATAAGCGCGGCTTCGTCCAGCAGCGAACCGCGCGCGACGTTGATCAGGCTCGCCCCGTGTTTCATCTTCGCGATTTCTGCTGCGCCGATGAGGCGCTTTGTTTCAGCAGTCTCTGGCGCAGCGATCAATACGTAATCCGCCTCCGGCAAGGCTTCATGCAGGCTTGCCCTTGCGAAAATCTTTTCCACATGCGTGCCATCGCCTTTTCCCGACCGCGTCACGCCCCGCACGCGCATATCAAATGCGTTCGCTCGCTTTGCCACTTCACGCCCGATCGAACCGTAACCGACGATGAGAAGCACCCGTCCATTCAGCTCTGTGAGGTGCTGGGGCCTGTCCCACAACTCCTGCTGCGACCATCGCGCGAGATCCTGCTGCCGCACCGCGTCCGGAAAATTTCGCGCCAGCGCCAGGAGCAGTCCCATGGTGTGCTCCGCCATGGGCACGGAGAAAATTCCGCTAGGGTTCGTCACCAAAATCCCTGAGTCTCGCAGCTCCGGATACATCAACTGCGCCACGCCCGCCGCCGTCGAATGAATCCACTTCAGGTTCTTACCGTCCTTCAATTGTTCCGCGCGAAGCGAATAGCCGACAAAAATATCCGTGTCTGGAAGCTCCTCCGGCAAACGGTCGTAATTCTGCAGGTGCAGGACGCGCATCTCCGGCCACCGCTTTCGAATCGCCTCTGCCATTGCCGGCTTCGGCCGCCACTCCGTGAACGGGTGCCACACACAAATGACAAGCTTTGTCTCGGCAGGTTTCGTGCGATTCATTGGCAGATTACGGAACAATGCGCAAATCCATGCCGGTCATGTCTGCTGGCCGTGGCTGGCCGAGCACGCCGAGGATCGTCGGCGCAATGTCGCGCAGTGATCCCCCGGTCTTCAGCCGCACTTTGTCGGCGTCACTCACCAAAATGAACGGCACCGGGTTCGTCGTGTGATACGTGTGCGGCCCGCCGGTTACGGGATCAATCATCGTCTCCGCATTGCCGTGGTCCGCGGTGATAATCCATGCTCCTCCCCGCGGCTTGAGCACCTGATAAATCCGCGCCAGTCCCGCGTCAACCGCTTCCACGGCCTTGGTCGCCGCCTCCAGCTTTCCCGAATGCCCCACCATGTCCGCATTGGCATAATTCATGATGATGGCGTCGAACTCGCCCTTCTCGATCGCCTTTACCACGGTGTCCGTGATCCCTGCGGCCGACATCTCCGGCTTCAAGTCGTACGTCGCCACCTTCGGCGATGGCACAAGAATCCGCTCTTCCCCTCCGAACGGCTTCTCCACGCCGCCATTAAAAAAATACGTGACGTGCGCATATTTCTCCGTCTCCGCAGTGCGCAAATTCTTATACTGCAGATCCGCAAACACCTGTGCGAGGATGTGCTCCAGCTTTTCCGGCGGAATCACGTATTTCAGCCAGGGCCAGGTTTTTTCGTACTGCGTCATCGCCACGTAGAACAGATTCTTCGGCCGCTGCGCATCCACGATCTTGTCAAACCCGGGTTCCACCAGCGCTCGCGTCATTTGCCGTGCGCGGTCCGCTCGGAAGTTGTAGAAGATCACCGCATCGTCATCGCGAATCACCCCGACTGGAACGGCACCCGCTCCATTCCCTTTCGTCACGACGATGGGCTTCACGAATTCATCGGTGACGCCTTGCTCGTAGCTCCGCTGCAACGCGCCGATCGGATGGGGCGATTTCGTCTCTGCCTCCCCATGCACCAGCGCGCGATACGCCAATTCCACGCGCTCCCAGCGATTGTCGCGGTCCATGGCATAGTAGCGCCCCACCAAGGTTGCAATCTCGCCGACGCCCAGCTCGCGCATCTTCTGCTGCAATTGCCGCACGTAGTCGCGCCCGCTGTTCGGCGGCGTATCCCGCCCATCCATGAAGCAGTGCACAAAGACTTTTTCTGCCTTCTGCTGCTTCGCCATTTCCAGCAGCGCAAAGAGGTGATTGATGTGCGAGTGCACGCCGCCGTCGCTCAGCAGCCCGAGGAAATGCAACTGCCGCTGTCTTCCGCGCTCCATCGCCTGCCGAAACAGCGGCACATTTTGCAATTGCTTGTTCGCGATCATCAAATCAATGCGCGTGATGTCCAAGTGCACGATCCGCCCCGCGCCCATGTTCATGTGCCCCACTTCGCTGTTGCCCATCTGCCCTTCGGGCAGCCCGACATACGGGCCCGACGTTTGAATCAGCGTGTTCGGGAATTTCTTGATCAGCTCGTCATACGCGGGCTTGCGCGCCAGCGCGACGGCATTCCCTTTCGTTTCCGCGCGGTAGCCCCATCCATCCAGCACCGTCAACACAATCGGCTTCGGTCGTTCTCTCATGGTCCTTTGCTTATGAATGTGACTTGACTTTCTTTGTGTGTGAACAGAGGACACGTATTATCGTGCAGCGAATTCGCGGAGCGCCGCGAGCAAGCGATCGACTTCGTCGGCGGTGTTGTAATGCACGAGACCGACGCGCAACACCCCGCCTTTTTGTTCGACCCCAAGGCGCTCCGACAGATTCAAAGCGTAGAAATTCCCGTCCCACGTGAAAATCCCGCGCTCACCGAGAAATGTTGCGATCTCCGTTGGGTTATGATTGCCCAGCCGTAATGAGAGCGTCGAGCAACGCTCCTCGAATCTCCGCGGATCGGTAATCCCGAAGATTCGCGCTCCGGGAATTTCCTGTAACTCCTGGATAAGGCGCGAGAAAAGCTCCATTTCATGTCGATGCGTCGCGCGATACGCGGCACGCAGCGCCTCGCGACGGCCCTCCGCCGCTGCCTCAAGGTGTCGTCCGAGTTCCGCAAGGTAATCGACAGCCGCGGCAATCCCCGCGATCAACTCCTGCATCTGCGTTCCCGTTTCCCACCGATCCGGCAGTGTTTCCGGCGCCGGCCGCACCTTGTATGGCTTGAAACGCAGCAAATGTTCGCGCTTTCCGTACAGGGTTCCCATGTGGGGCCCGAAAAACTTGTACGGCGAGCAGACCAGAAAATCGCAATCGAGCGCCTTCACATCAATCAGCCCGTGCGGCGCAAAGTGCACCGCGTCGACAAACATCAGGGCTCCTGCGGCGCGCGCCAGCTTCGTGATCTCCGCGACTGGATTGATCGTCCCCACCATGTTCGACGCGTATCCCAGCGCTATCAACTTCGTCTTCGCAGTGATTTTGCGCTTCAAATCCTCCATATCCAGCGTGCAATCTTTTTCGCGAATGTCCACCTGGCGGATCACCGCGCCCTTTTCCTCCAGAGCGCGCCAAGGCGCGACGTTGGCGTCATGGTCCAGCGTCGTCACGACAATTTCGTCGCCCGGCTTCAATTCCCGCCCGATTGCCCTCGCCAGCGCAAACGTGATCGTCGTCATGTTTTGGCCGAACACGACTTCATCCGGGGCGCAATTGAAAAAGTCCGCCATTGCCGTGCGTGCCGATGCAATCATCGTGTCGTTGCGCCGGCTCGTCTCGAATGCGCCGCACGTATTCGCGTTCGCCCTCAGGAAATAATTCTGGATCGCGTCCGTCACCTGCTTCGGCACCTGCGTCCCTGCGGGCCCGTCGAGAAACGCCGCTGTTTGCCCATTCACCTGCAATTTCAGTGAGGGGAATTGCTCGCGCACCCAGGCAATGTCGAATGGTTTGGTTTCCGTTCCCTGCATCACTGGTGTGCTCATCGTATCTTCCCTAATGGCGATTCGGTTGACGTCTCTGGACCGCTAGTTTCTCACAGGCTGGCCCTCTCGTGTGCGGCCAGCCTCCGTTCACGCGTAACTTTGCGCTAGGAACCAATTTGGCAGCGGTTTGCTTTCCCCCATCGTTCCAGCGTGGCTTTCTTGCGCTGCCTCTCGTGGTAGCATGAAATAGTTGTCCCTCGCTCATGCCACTTTGGCGCCGGCTACAAATCAAATGGGTGGCCGCGAAGCGGCTGGCTCCGCGCCAAGTTTCTCAATGAGGTGAATCGTGCCCGAAACCATTCCGCCAACCGAGCGTACGCGCGTGGTGCGCGAGGCACATCGTGGCGTGTACGACCGCGAAACCATTTACAAAATCCTCGATGAAGGATTCGTTTGCCACGTGGGCTTCGCCGTCGGTGGCCAGCCGTACGTCATCCCCACGCTGTTCGCGCGCGTTGGCGAAGCGATTTATTTCCACGGTTCCGCCGCGAGCCGTATGTTGCGCAATTTGAGCGATGGGATTTCCGTCTGCCTCACAGTGACTCTTACGGACGGTCTCGTGCTCGCCCGCTCCGTTTTCAACCACTCGATGAACTACCGCTCCGTCGTCGCGCTCGGCAAAGCTTCTCTTGTCGACTCACCGGAAGAGAAACTTGAAGCGCTGCGGGCCTTCACCGAAAGAATCCTTCCCGGCCGGTGGAACGATGCGCGCCAGCCCAACGAAAAAGAATTGAAGGCCACGAGCATCCTTCGTCTGCCGCTGACGGAAGTGTCCGCGAAGATTCGCACCGGTCCTCCCATGGACGATCCTGCGGACCATGCATTGCCGGTATGGGCTGGAGTGATTCCCCTGCATCTCACCGCAAGCGCACCCATCCGCGATGAGAAGTGCGGCGCTTCGATTCCGACTCCGGCGTACGCTATGCATTACAAACGCTAAATTCCTACCTTCACTTGCGGGGCGCAACGTGCCGAACCCCGCCATGATGCATTCATTTCGCCGTCGACAATTTCTGAGCGGCGGAGGAAATGAGCGCAGCCTCATCCTCCAGCACATGCGCAACGACAACAATCGCGTCGTCGGCCCGCTTCCATTGTTTTTGCTCGATGGCTTCGCGAACCGCCGGTACCGTTTTCGCGGTGTACCCGGTGTAGAAGCCGGGAGCGTAAAGCTGGTGCTTGAACCACGGGCGATTGGGTAAGCCTTCGGCAGTCGTGAATTTGCGCTCACTTTCAATCAGCATCTTGTTCACCTGGACGAGCGAAGCGGAAGCCAGCGCCGCGCCGCCATTGGCGCTCGCTTGCTCGAGAGCTTTGTGGTAATCGCCCGCGCTGCGCGTGAGAGCCTCCACGGCGTTTTCCATCGGCGCGAAGTTCAAATGCGGGGGAACAGCTTCCACGGCGGGCGCAACCAGCGGCCGCTTCGGATCGTTCGTGGCTTTGAAAACGTCCTCCTCGATCTCACGGTTGCGCTCGCGAATGTCGTCCTGCGTTTTCTGCGAGAGCGTTTTCAGTTCCTTCAAGTACGTCTGCACTGTGTCCGCAAGATCACCAAACTCAAATGGAAGCAAGTCGGCGTCGGCCAGACGCATTACCGCCGTACCGCCGGTCTGCGCGAGCGCGCGTCCATACACAAAGTCCGTATCGCTGAAATGGGTGAACCAGTAAAAATCATCGTAGATGGAATGATAGATACCGCCGCCGTCTTCCCCACCGAATCCGATATTGAGCGAGGCCACGCCGTCGTGCTGCAGGAAAGCGGAGTAGTCGGAGCCCGAGCCGAGCGCGGGGATGCGAAGATCGGTGCGCTTGCGAATTTCCTCGCGTTGCTCCGCGGTTTTGGCATTAGCAATCCCTCGAAGTTGCTGCCGCTTCCAAGCGCTGAGCTTCGTCTCTGGATCTGGTATTTCGCGCCAGATGTCATTGCTGAATTTTTCCAGCGTATGGGACCCTTCAATGTCGAGATAGCCGCGCCCGTTGGAGTCGGAATTAATGTACGCGACGCCGTGCGCGCGCAGTTCATCGTAGTGCTGTTCCGCCCATTCTGTTGAGCCAAGGAGTCCTGGCTCCTCACCGTCCCACGCGCAATATATGATGGTGCGTTTCGGCTTCCACCCGGATTTGACTAATTCACCGAGAGCTCTTGCTTCTTCCAGGACGGCGATCAATCCGGAAATTGGATCCTCCGCCCCGTTCACCCAAGCGTCGTGATGATTGCCGCGAATCACCCATTCATCTGGAAATGTCGAACCCGGAATTCTCCCGATGACGTCGTAAGCCGGCTGCGTATCCCAATTCGATTTCACTTTGAGGTGCACCTTCGCAGCACCAGGGCCAACATGGTAGGTAATGGCGAGCCCACCGCGCCAGCCCCCGGGAGCGACCGGGCCGGTAAGAGCCGCAAGCAGCGGCTGTGCATCAGCATAGGAGATCGGCAGCACTGGAATTTTCGTGATCGTGGGCGCCTCTTCGATCTTCAGCCGTTTGGCGTCCTTGGTGGCGCCGACGCCCGGCGTGAGCGGATCTCCCGGATAATAGGGCATGTCCGCGACGCTGCCGCGCTGCACACCATCCGGCGGACGATAGGCTCCTTTGGGGAAGGTTTCACCGGGCACGAAACCATCTTCGTGAGGATCGGAGTAGATGAGACAACCAACCGCGCCGTGCTCGGCGGCCACCTTGGGCTTGATGCCGCGCCAGGAGTGGTAATAGCGAGCGATGACAATCTTGCCTTTGACAGAGATACCCAGGCGCTCGAGTTGCTCGTAGTCCTCGGGAATTCCATAGTTCACGTAGACGAGAGGAGCGGTCACGTCCCCGTCAATCGAGTAAGCGTTATACGTGGGAAGCTGCTCGGATTGCTGATTCGATGTGAGATCCTGCGGAAGCGCAGGCTCCTGGAGCTTCGCGGCGAATCTTGGCCCGCCTTCCACGAGTTCTACGATGCGCTCTTTCGGCGTCGGGAAGAGCACGTCAAATTGCTCGATGTGCGTATCGAGCCCGAATTCCTTGAATTTCGCGGCGATCCATTCGGCGTTGTCTTTGTCGTATGGTGAGCCGATGTTGTGTGGGCGCGCCGAGAGCCGTTGCATGTAAGCTCGGAGGTTGTCTGTGCTCGGAATGGCGCGGAGCTTCTCCTCCCACTGACGTTCGGCACGAGAAGATTCGGCGGAGTAACCGAAGAGCGGCTGCTCGTCGGCAATGACGTGATCGCCGAATGGCGCAAGTGCGAGGCCCGCAGCCAGCAGTGCTGCGAGTAAGGTACTTCGATTCATAAGGTCTCTCCTAAGTAAGGCGAGGATTATTTCTCGTACAGGTTTGACTCGCAAGTCCTAACTTAGTTTTCGAAAACCAGGCCAATTGTTTCAACGTGGGGCAACCGGCAGATCAGGCGATCCCTTTCGACATCAAGATGTAGTGAAATGGAACTTTGGTCTGAACTTCTGCGGGAAACGGCGCATCGCCGGTCTCGACGTAGCCAAGGTGACGATAAAACGCCGGGAGCGGCGTGCGCGCGCTGACGATGCGCAGTTCGATTGCGCGGCAGCCCGCTTCACGAAAGAAATTCTCTGCCGCTTCCATTAATTTGCGGCCCAAGCCAGTGCCCTGACGTTTTGGCTCTACCCCCAGCAGCCCCAAGTAGCCGTTATCGCCTCGGACCTCGACATACACGCAGCCCACAAGGCCGGAGGAATCTTCCGCGAGCAGGAATTCCCCTTTTTTCACATAGGCGCGAACGCCTTCGGGGTTGATGCGGTCGCCCTCGATGAACGGCTGTTCGACGCGGAAGGCAGCGTTAATCAATCGCGTTAGAGGTTCGGCATCGGCGTCTTTCGCGAGACGAATTTGCATGCTTGCCATTCCCGGATGCAGATTTGCAGCGGCAGACATACGTTCAGCTCCAGCTACTGATTCTGCTTCGGGCCGGCCCCTTTCTGAACAGACGATTTCCTGTCCTCCTTGCCGGCCGCAGGCTTCGCGCTCTCTGGAGGGCGCCGCGGTGTCCAGAATTCCGGATCACCGCGGGCAAAGTCTTTCGACACGTGCGACATTTCCGGACTCACCACGTACAGGTTGCTTTCGGTGCTGACATAAGCGTCTCGCGCGATTTCATCCATCCGGCGGGCGGCTACTTCCCCTTCCGCCTCCCGCAAGCTTTTCCTCCACGACAGAAGATCATCGTTTTGCTGCAACGTGCGCATAGGCACAAAGATTAGAAAGGCTGGCGCCGGCACGCCAACGTTTACTTCATAAACCACCCACGGCAAGTCCGCTTTGATCTTCTGGTACGCCTCGCCGAGGATCTCGAACGCCTCGACAAAGTCGCTTTCGTGGCCCGGAAGTAGTCGCACTTCAAAAACGCGCAGGAACCGCGCTTGCGAAAGATCAATGCTGTCCGGACGGTAACCAAGATCGTCCCGCCTCACGGCGATCAGCGTGCTCTCGCTCGACACCAGCGCTTCAACCTCCTCCTGCATCCGCGCAAGCTCTGGACGGGCGGCGAAGATGCGACCCCAATCGTCTGCTGCTCTTCCCAAATGTTCAAACGAATCAAACGGGTCGAAGGAGAGCGCCTTCGGCGGGCCGGTAATGGATTGGAGGTCAATCCAAGAGTTAGGAACAGTCAAACGATCGAACGCCCGCGTCAGGGAGGCCTCCAGCTTCTGGCGTTCGCCGGCCTTTCCGAATTTGATTTCCCGGTGTACGAGGAGCAGCAATTTTGGCGGCGCACCAGCGGTACTCACCGAGGTTTGGTCTTGCGTGGATGCAATCAATGAACCTGCCAAGGAGAAAAACAGAACCCCCAGAAACTGCCGCTTGTTTCTCATACGACCTACCTCCACAGGCTGTTGACGGGCCGCGAGTGGGCCAGTCTCGCTCACCAAATGCAGCATGTCCTTCGGCAATCAGGTTCGTCTCTATCCGAGCGCGGCTTTGCCGTTGAAGCGTGCAGTGGAGCCGAGCTCTTCTTCGATCCTGAGGAGCTGATTGTACTTGGCGATGCGGTCTGTCCGCGAGGCCGAGCCGGTTTTGATCTGGCCGGCAGAGGTTGCCACAGCAAGGTCGGCGATGAACGTATCTTCGGTTTCTCCGGAGCGGTGCGAAATGATGGAGTTATAGCCCGCCGAGCGTGCGAGCTCGACGGCCTCGATCGTTTCGGTGACCGTGCCAATCTGATTGAGCTTGATGAGAATGGCGTTGGCGATGCCTTGTTTGATTCCACGGGCAAAGATCTCCGTGTTCGTGACGAAGATGTCGTCGCCAACCAGTTGGATTCTTTTTGGTGAACTCCTTGAGCCGAGCTTTTCGGTGAGCTTTTTCCAGCCCGGCCGATCTTCTTCTCCCATTCCATCTTCGATGGAAACAATGGGGTATTTTTCCGCCCATTTCGCCCAGTATTCGACCATCGCCTCGGAAGCGTGCGTGGACTTGTCCGACTTCTTGAAAACGTAGTTGCCGCTGGCCTTGTCATAGAACTCGCTGGAGGCGGGATCGAGCGCGATGCTCACCTGTTCACCGGGCTTGTAGCCTGCCGCAGTGATCGCTTCAAGCACGATCTGGATGGCTTCTTCGTTCGATTTGCAGCTCGGCGCGAATCCGCCTTCGTCGCCAACCGCCGTCGAGTAGCCATGCTTTTTAAGCGCCGTTTTCAAAGCATGGAAAACTTCCACGCCCCATCGGAGCCCTTCCGAAAAGCTCGGCGCACCAATGGGCATGACCATGAATTCCTGGAAATCGACGGAGCTATCGGCATGCGCGCCGCCGTTCAGGATGTTCATCATCGGGCAAGGAAGGAGGTTCGCGGATTTCTCCGAGGAGTAGCACGCAAGGTACTTGTACAGCGGTACGGTCTGGGCCGCAGCCGCAGCCCGTGCCGCCGCCATCGAGACCGCCAGGATGGCGTTGGCTCCGAGGCGCGACTTGGTGGGTGTTCCGTCGAGTTCAATCATCCGTTTGTCGAGCGCGCGCTGGTCGGTGGCGTCGAGGCCGACGACTGCTTTAGCGATTCCCTGGTTGACGTTGGCGACGGCTTTTAATACGCCTTTGCCAAGGTATTTCGACTTGTCCCCGTCTCGTAGCTCGAGGGCTTCGTGTTCTCCTGTGGAAGCGCCGGAGGGAACGGCGGCGCGGCCTCGCGAGTCAACTCCAACATGGACGTCGGCTTCAACAGTGGGGTTGCCGCGCGAATCGAGGACCTGCCGCGCGTGGACCCGCGTGATCTTTGTCGCCATGGTTGTTCTTTCTCCTGAGTAAATGCGAATCGACAATTCTACAGAAGATTGCCTGCAAGACACAGGGCGGGCCAGGAAGGAGCAGCGAATGAGACGCAGGCCGCTGCTGGGCAGCTCCGATCCAATGTTCGCAGAAGCGGTATCGCTCCGCTTAAGCGGTTTCGGGTTCTTCGATGAGGGACTCCTGGCGCACGACGACCACGATGCCGGAATCGGTGACGTGGAAGCGGCGGCGGTCCGCTTCGGCGTCATAGCCGATCTCGGTCCGCTCGGGAAGGCTGACGTGACGATCGATGATGGCGCGGCGGATGCGCGAGTGGCGCCCGATGTTCACGTGGTTATAGATGATGGAATCGAAGACTTCGCAGTAGCTGTTGACCCGGACGTCATTTCCGATAACGGATTTCTGAACGCGGCCGCCGGAGATGACCGATCCGCCGGCAACGATGGAATCGAGTGCCACGCCCATGCGCTCGGGGTCGGCGAAAACGAATTTCGCGGGTGGATACTGGTGTTGCCAGGTGCGCAACGGCCAGTTGTTGTCATAAAGATTGAAAACTGGGGAGACGCTCACTAGATCCATGTTCGCCTCGTAGTAGGCGTCGAGCGTCCCAACGTCGCGCCAGTAGAGTGCGTCTTTGGCGTTCTCATCGACAAAGTTATAAGCAAACACGCGGTGTTTGGAAATAATCCGCGGCAGAATATCCTTGCCGAAGTCATGGTTGGACTTGGGATCCTCGGAATCCGCGAGCAGGATGGGGATCAGCAGTTGCGTATTGAAGATGTAGATTCCCATCGAAGCGTTGCAATGCCCCGCATGGTGCGGCGATTCTTTTGGAACCGCAGGCTTTTCTTCGAATCCGACAATGCGCCAATCCTTGTCGGTTTCAATCACGCCAAACTGCTTGGCGGCCTGCGGAGCTGGAATTTCAATGGTCGCAACTGTGACGTCCGCGCCGGAGTCGCAGTGCTGCTTCAGCATCCGGCTGTAATTCATCTTGTAGATATGGTCGCCTGAGAGAATGAAAACGAATTTGGAACGCTCGCTGCCAATGGAGTAGATATTCTGGTAGACCGCGTCGGCGGTGCCCTGATACCACTGCTGCGAAACGCGCATCTGCGGCGGCAGAACCTCGAAGTAATCCCCCAGTCCGGCCAGCGGCGACCAGCCGGCGCGGACGTGCCGGTTCAGGCTGAGAGCTTTGTACTGCGTGAGTACGAAGACGCGCCGCAGGTCCGAATTGATGCAGTTGGATAGCGTGATGTCAATAATTCGGTAGAGTGCCCCGAACGGAACGGCCGGCTTGGCGCGGTCGCGAGTAAGTGGCCAGAGACGTTCGCCCTGGCCTCCCGCAAGGAGTACGCCGATGGCATCCCGCATAGCGGACATTGGCAGCCCCCCGGGCGCGGATAAAGAAGCGGCTCATTCTAACAGCAGAAGCAAGGAAAAAGACAAGCGCGGCAACCGGTGAACTCTGACCGGCGAAAAAAAGCCTCGAAGGAGTCGCCGAGTCCAGGTCCCCGGAACGACATCTAGAGTACCTATGCGTTAGCTCCTATACGGATGGTAATGGGATGGTTTTAGTACTGCTGTTCCTCGCCGCCAGGTGCAAAGATTTCTTGACTTGGATGGAGGAAATTGATTAGAAGATGCCAGCTACCTTTCTAGGTGTGACCGCGCAACGGACAATACGTGCGATAATTGAGAACAGGGGCGGTGCCCGCAGAAGTATCCAGCCGGTCGCAGCTTGGCCGGCGAGAGGCTCCGCATGAAACCAATCCGAACCGGATTGGGGGTGAATTAAGACCGTGGCTGAAGTCATCATCCAGGAGAGTGAATCTCTGGAGAATGCCCTGCGCCGTTTCAAGCGCAAAGTGCAACAGGAAGACATCATCAAGGAAATCAAGAAGCACAGCTTCTACATGAAACCCGGCGAGAAGCGCCGGGCGAAAGAAGCGCTTTCGCGGAAGCGACTGCGCAAGAAGCAGCGGCGGGAAGCGGACTAATTTCAGGGGCGGCCCCGGCTCTGTGGGGTCGCCTTTCCGTTTTCCTCGCGGCTCCGCGCCGCACTTCCGAGAATCAGGCCCCCGTAAGGCAGTGAACGTTTGGGTTGTTGTTTCAGCTTCGTGCCCGCAGGCCCAAGGGATCCGCGCCCGGCGTCCCCGGATACTGGTCTCCGCAAGCATCTAGGCCCTCAGGTGCAAAGTCTGCCCACTCTCCTGCCCGATACGGGACCAGGGAGAGCGGCTCATGGAATACCACGACAAGGTGCTGAAGTGTGCGGAGTGTGGTGCTGAGTTCGTATTTACCGCCGGCGAACAGATGTTTTTTGCCGACAAAGGCTTCAAAAACGAACCCAAGCGCTGCAAAGCTTGCAAGGCAAAACGGGCCGAGGGCGGCGGTGGCGGTCACACCTCACCCATGCGCTCGGAAACGAAGACAAACTGTTCGCAGTGCGGGAAGGAAACCACTGTTCCCTTTCGTCCCACACAAGGGCGCCCGGTCTTCTGCCGGGAATGCTTCCAGCAGCGCAGAGCGATGGGCGCAGCATAAAGCGGAGCTGGAAGCAACAGGCGGAATATTCAGAAGAATAGCTCGAACGACGGAAGACCTCGCGTGGGATGGTTAGGGATATCTGTCCCACTTTTTTTCTGACCAGCCGGCCGCAAATGCACGCAAACCTCCTCCGAACATACCGGAGCGTGCAATTCTGGGTCACGGCGGAGTATGATACTGGCTCTCGAAGTCCGCAGAAAACACAGCGATCCTGAGGGCCACTTCATGGCTCACCGCTTCACCATTGGTGTCGAAGAGGAATTTCAGATCATCGATCCCGCAACGTGCGAGCTGCGTTCGCACGTCAGCCAGCTCGTTTCCGCGGCTTCTCCGGACATTGCCGAGCAGGTCAAGCACGAGCTGCACCAGTCCATCGTCGAAACCGGCACGCGCATCTGCGATAACGTGAGCGAGCTGCGCATCGAAATGCATCGCACGCGCGGCGAACTTGTCGCTGCTGCCGAACGCGCCGGGCTCCAGGTCGCCGCCGCGGGCACCCACCCGTTTTCTAGCTGGATTGACCAGGTTATTTCTCCCGGCGAGCGTTATCAGCACATCATCGAAGAGATGGGGCAGCTCGCGCGATCCCTGCTCATCTTCGGCATGCACGTCCACGTCGCCATGCCCGACAAGCAAACTACCATCGACATGATGAACGGCGTGCGCTACTTCCTCCCGCATCTCCTGGCGCTCTCCACCAGCTCGCCTTTCTGGATGGGCAGAAATACCGGGCTCAAGTCGTTTCGCACGACGGTCTTCCGCCGCTTTCCGCGCACCGGTGTGCCCGAACAATTCGAATCCTGGAGCGCCTACGAAAATTTTGTCAATCTTCTCGTCAAGTTGAACTGCATCGACAACGGCAAAAAGATTTGGTGGGACGTGCGCCCGCACCCCACCTTCGGCACCCTCGAATTCCGCATGTTCGATGTCTCCACCAAAGTAGAAGAGGCGGTGGCGATCGCCGCGCTCACCCAGGCGATCATTGTGAAGCTCCACCGCTTGTACCAGGGCAACGTCGGTTGGCGCCTCTACCGGCGCGCACTCGTCGAAGAAAACAAGTGGCGCGCGGCGCGTTACGGCATCGATGGAAAACTCATCGACTTTGGCAAGGAAGCCGAAGTGCCCATGCGCCAGCTCATTCCCGAATTGCTCGAATTCGTGGACGACGTCGTGGACGACCTGGGCAGCCGGAGCGCCGTTCAGTATGTCCACACGATCATGAACGAAGGCACGAGCGCGGACCGCCAGTTGCGCGTCTTCCATGAAACCGGCGACTTGAAGTCCGTCGTGCGCCACCTGGTCGCCGAAACCCGCGCCGGAGTGACCGAGCCTCGGACTTCTTCGGCGCACGCCGTGAACTGAAGCGCTTGCGAGCGAGGCCGCCCCGCTGGCCCCTGACAGGAGCACGAACATGAAAAAGGTCGGTCTTCTCTGCGGCCGGGAGTACAGCTTTCCACCCGCGTTTATCGTGCGCGTGAACGAACTTGGCAAAAAGGATGGCGTCGCGGCGGAGTTCGCAAAGCTGGGCGGAACACGCATGGGCGAACCGGCCGAGTACAGTGTCATCGTCGACCGCATCTCCCATGAAGTCGAGTTTTACCGGGGCCACCTGAAGCACGCCGTTCTTCAGGGCACCTACGTCATCAATAACCCCTTCTGGTGGACGGCAGACGACAAATTTTTCAACTACTCTGTGGCTTTCAAGTTGGGGATCGCCGTCCCCAAAACGGTGCTCCTCCCGCAGAAGGGTTATCCGAGCGACGTGGACATCACCAGCGAATCGCTCCACAACTTGCAATACCCGATGGACTGGGAGGGATTGCTGGATTATGTCGGACGGCCTGCCATTTTGAAGCCCTTTTCCGGCGGCGGCTGGAAGCACGTCTACAAGGTCAACAATAAACAGGAACTCCTCGCCGCTTATGACAAGACTTCGCCCTACTGCATGACCCTTCAGCAGTTCATTGACTTCACTCAGTACGTGCGCTGCTTTACCTTCGGCAAGAACGACATTCTCCCCGTGCGCTATGACCCCAAGGAACGCCGTTATCTTGTCGATCATGCTTACTTGACGGCGGAACTCGGCGCGCGCGTCGTCAAAGACGCGCAGACCATCAACCAGGCCCTGGGTTACGAAATGAATACGATTGAGTTCGCCGTTAAAGATGGCGTGCCTTACGCCATTGACTTCCTGAATCCCGCTCCCGATTTCGAACGGGACCGCATCACGGAATTCTATTTCGAGCACGTGGTGGAAAAAATGGCGCGGCTGGTGATTGACCGCGCCCTGAATGGCAAGGCTTCGGCTCCTTGGCCGCGCTGGGAAGAAATGCTGGGCATCGGTGGTGCCGCCGGATTCACGGGGGCGCCGAAAAGCGCGGTCGCCGTGCAAGCCTCCGCGGCCCGCCCGGCAGGGGGATCAGCAGGGGTCAAACCCATATGACCACCGCTCCAACACCGTCGCTACCCGATCCGTCTCCGTCGGAAGAGTGGGACGAAATTCTGAAAGCCATTCTTCTCCGCGTGCCCACTCTCCCAGAGGAATTGTTCAAGCGCCTGCGCAAGGCCAAGCTAACGTTTGGTGACCGCGTCCACTGTCCATTCCTGCGCCCCTTTTTTCTCTCCCCGGAAGACGAACAGCGCGTCCGAACCGTCGCAGAGACGATCGCCGAACTAGGCGAACGCGTGGCAACTGCAGCCCTCGAAGACAAACATCTTCTTGCCCAATTACACCTGCGGCCGGAAGAAGAGCGCCTGGCTCGCATTCACACCGGTTATGGTCCCGCGAGTACCGCCTCACGTCTCGATGCGTTCTTGCTTCCGGACTCTCTGAAATTTGCCGAATACAACGGCGAATCACCCGCCGGCGCCGGTTACGCGGAAACCCTTGCTGAGATATTCCGCGAACTTCCGGTGACGGGACAATTTGCCAGGAAATATGAAATCCACATCTATCCGCTCAGCGCCAAGCTTCTCGATGCGCTGGTGACTACCTATATGGACTGGGGCGGGTCCTCCACGCAGCCCCAGATCGCCATTGTGGATTGGAAAGAGGTCCCCACCTGGAGCGAATTCGAAATCCTCAAGGATCGCTTCGAAAGAATGGGCATCCCGACACTCATCGCCGATCCACGTGAGCTCCATTGGGACGGCAAATCCCTCGTCGCCAAGGACAAGAAAATCGACCTCGTCTACCGCCGCGTGCTTATCAACGACATCATTGCCAGGCCTGCTGAATGTTCGGCGCTGGTCAAAGCCTATTCCGCGAACGCCGTCTGCGTCGCCAACAATTTCCGCTGCAAAATCCCTCATGTGAAAGCCTTTTTCGCGGTGTTGACGAACGCGCAAAACGGCGCGCTCTTTTCCCACGGCGAACGCGAATTGATTGAGAGACACATCCCCTGGACGCGTGTTGTCGCGGACGTCAAGACCGACCATTACGGCCAGCCCGTCGAGTTGCTCGCCTTCATCCGCCAGGAGCGCGAAAACCTGGTACTCAAACCTAGCGACGAGTATGGCGGCTCCGGCGTTACCCTCGGCTGGGAAACCGGCGAAGCCGCTTGGGATGAGGCCATCGAACGCGCCCTCACTGCCACAAATGGTGTCTGGATCGTCCAGGAACGCATCCCCATCCGCCGCGAACTGTTTCCTTACATCGCGGACGTCGGGAAGGTCGATTTCCGCGACATGCTCGTCGATTTCGCACCGTATTTGTTCCGCGGCAAACTCTGCGGCTTCCTCACCCGCCTCAGCTCCACTGGTCTTGCCAATGTCACCAGCGGCGGCGGCCAGGTCCCGGCGTTTCGCGTCTCTCCTCGAATTTCAACCTCAGGATCCTGAGGGAGCATCGCCGCTTCTTTTCGATTCTTGTTTGTCTGCCCATCCCGGCACTGCTGGAACCGGCCCCTAGGCCAGTTGGAAAAAGTAATCCGGCAGGAAGCCACCGCTAGAATATCTGCACGATTCAAGTAGAATTATTCGTATGAGCTTTGGATCTCCTCAACCGGAACTGATGCCCGGCGCCCGCAACGCCGTGGAAACATGCCTTGCTGTGCGTCCGGGCGAGCATGTGGCGCTGATTGCCGACGAAGCCAGCCGCACGGTGGCGGCGAGCCTCGCCGCCGCGCTCGATGAACGCCGGGCTTTGTTGACGGGATTGTTGCTGGAAGATTCTGGACCGCGTCCGATGCGCTCCGCGCCCGCGCAGGTCTTGAGCGCGTTGGAAACGGCGGACGTCGGTGTAATGTGCGTAACGCCGCAAGCCGGCGAACTGGGCGCGCGCATGGCCATCGTAAGAGTGGTTGAGCGCCGCCAGATACGCTACGCCCACATGGTCGGCGTAACGCCCCAAATCATGCAACAGGGCATGTGCACCGATTACCGCATGGTGGACCGCCTCAGCGACAAGCTGCGGCAACGCATGCTGCGTGCCGAAACTCTGACCGTGAAAACGGAAGCGGGGACAAAGATTGCCGCCCGTTTCGACCCCCGCCTCGATTGGGTGAAAACCAGCGGCCTGATCAGCCCGCGCTACTGGTCGAACCTCCCCGCCGGCGAGGTTTTCACCACCCCTGCGACGGTCGATGGCACGTTTGTTTGCGATGCCTCAGCCGGCGACCACTTCAATGGCAAGTATGGGGACCTGCAACCGACGCCTCTAGTGCTGGAAATCCAGGGTGGCCGCTTGGTCCGCGCGGAATGCGAGCGAGAAGACTTGGAAGAGGAGTTCTGGGAATACTGCCATACCGACGAAAACAGTGACCGCGTCGGCGAACTCGCCTTCGGCACGAATCTGGGTCTATCCGAGATGATCGGCATCCTGCTTCAGGACGAAAAGTTTCCCGGAGTCCACATCGCCTTTGGCGATCCCTACGGCAGCCAGACCCACGCCGAGTGGAAATCCAGAACGCACGTCGACGTCCTCACCCGCGACTGCGACGTCTGGATCGACAGCGACCAGGTCATCGAAAAGGGCCGCTACCACCTCGCTCCCCTCGGCCTCGCCTGACTCCCCTGCCTTCAAATAATCACTTGACAATAGGTACCAATGTGTTAGAATGGTTTACGTTAGCGCCATTGTTCTGCGCTTGCCACCCATGACCTCTCGCCGCCCGGTCCTTCTAAACCACTCAGAATCCCTCCGCCCACCCCAGTTACCTTTTCGCCAACAAGCGCCTCGAACCTGTTTAGAATCAACACTGAACACTTACAAAAAACACAGGGGGAGGAGGTCCCATCTGTTATCAATCCCTAACCCTTCCCTTTGTTTTCTTACACTTACGAAATGCAAATTTAGCAACTCCTTTGTTTTGATATCCATACAAAATGCCGGGGGTGCACCCTCTCCCAGAAGTCCACTTTCAGAAAAGCTGGGAAACATACTCCCTCATCTGGTGCTTCCAGTACGGCCAGTCGTGTCCGCCCTGGGGACCCCAGTTGTCGAGCGAATGGCGTATGCCCTTGCTGGTAAGAACTTCGGAGAGGCGGTACGTGGGGCCGCTGTTTTCCCATGGGCCCGTGCCGGTGGTGATGTGGATATCACAGGTGGCAATCTGCTCGTAAAACCACGGGTCGCTCATATTCGAGAGGTAATCGACCGGATTGTTGAAATAAAAATTGTCGTCGAACATCCCGTCCATGAAATTGCGCAAGTCGTACACGCCGGACATGGCGAAACACCGCTTGATCACGTCGGGATGCTTGAAGAGCGAGTTAGCCGCATGATACGCCCCGAACGATGCGCCCATCGTGGAGATGGCGATTCCCTCCGTCTGGCAGTTGTTCCAGATGAAGGGAACCACCTCCTCGCGCAGATAGGAGTCGAACATCGCCTGCACGTAGCTGCGGTGAAACGGGTGCGTGCCCTTGTTATAGAAACTTTCCCCATTGATGGAATTCGCCGTAAAGAATTTGATTCTTCCTGCGTCGATGAAATCCGCGAGCGCTCCGACCATGCTCTGGCCTTCGAGCTCCAATTCATCCCCGGCGCTGGTCGGAAACCCCAGCAGTGGCGGGCCCCAGTGGCCGTAAACAACCACGCCAAGCTCGATGCCCAGCCGTGGCGAATGCCAGCGGTGATATTCGCGTTTCATCCTTGTCCTCTTGCTTCCTGCGGGGGGAGAGAAAGTATGCCAGCGATGTCCAAGCCGGGCAACGAATTTGAGCCGTGCAGGAAAGCGATTGCGCGTAATAAAATGAAGCACGCTGAAACTCGGAGAGGAGCCACGATTCATGGCCACAACTACAACTACAACCACCAGCCGGCCGAGCCCGGAACACGTTTTTAATACCCTGACCGCTTATCAACAGAGCGCTGCACTCCAAGCGGGAATCGAATTGGATATTTTCACGGCGATTGCGGACGGCGCGAACACGTCCGCTTCCCTGGCGGCGAAAATCCGCGCGGCAGAACGCGGCGTGCGAATTTTGTGCGATTACCTTGCGATCCAAGGATTTCTAACGAAAGAGGAAGAGCGCTATGCTCTGACGCAGGAATCCGCGATTTTCCTGAACCGCCATTCGCCGGCATGCGTCGCATCCATGGCCGATTTTCTTTTAAGCGCGTCGGGCAGGAAAAATTTTGAAACGCTGGCTGAGGCGGTGCGAAAAGGCGGCACCGCTGTGGCGCAGGGCGACAATACAAAACCGAATGATGAGCTGTGGGTCGCATTTGCCAGGTGCATGGCTCCGTTGACCACGGGGTCGGCCGGGTTCATTGCGGAACTTGCGGGGGCTCCCGAAGGCAAACCGTGCAGCGTGCTGGACATTGCGGCGGGGCACGGAATGTTTGGAATTACGATTGCCAAGGAGAACCCCAACGCTGAAATCGTCGCGCTCGATTGGACGCCAGTCCTGCAAGTGGCCAGAGAGAATGCCGAGGCCGCGGGGGTAACTGCTCGAATGACATTTCGGTCCGGAAGTGCATTTGAAACCGACCTCGGCGGCGGATATAACGTTGTTCTGCTCACGAACATCCTTCATCACTTCGATCCGCCAACATGTGAAAAACTCGTGAGGCGCGTCCATGCGGCTCTGAAACCCGGCGGACGGGCTATCACTCTCGAGTTTGTTCCGAATGAGGACAGGATCTCGCCGCCCATGGCGGCAGGTTTCAGCCTGATCATGCTGGCATCGACGGATTCCGGGGACGCCTATACCTTCTCCCAGTATGAGAAGATGTTCCTCGATGCGGGGTTCGTGAAAACGACACTGCATCCTGTTCCGGAAATGCCGCAGCAGGTTCTCGTCTCCGAAAAATAGGAAACGCGCGTGAAGGAAAAAGCAAAGCGGGCCGCGAAAAGAAAAAACCCGGCGGGAAACCATGATCAGGCTTTGCGTGAACACCTCGTCTATCTCTTGAAGGGCGGCGGGGCGCACGTGCACTTCACGGATGCCATCGAAGGATTCCCGGAAGCCAAACGAGGAGCATTTATCGAAGGCTTGCCGCACACCGGCTGGCAATTGCTCGAGCACGTGCGCATTGCGCAGTGGGACATCGTGGAATTCAGCCGCGACCCGAAGCACGCCTCGCCTGGATTTCCCGAGGGTTACTGGCCGAAGACCCCCGTGCCGCCGGACGAATCAGCTTGGGAGAAAAGCGTGCAGGCATTTCAGCACGACCTTCAGGAAATGATCAAACTGGTGAAAAATCCCAGGACCGATTTGTACGCGAAGATTGCGCACGGCGACGGCCAGACGATTCTGCGCGAAGCCTTGGTGCTAGCCGATCACAACGCGTATCACCTGGGACAGCTGGTGGATTTGCGTCGGGTATTGGGGGCCTGGCCAGGGCAGTAGCGGCCAAAATTCCTGGTTTTCAGTAGGGCTTCTTGTTTTCCTGCTGGCTCCATGCGGAAAAGATTCTCAGCGAATCGTCGCGAAGAAGCTGAGTCATCGCAATGCGCCGCGCGGCAGGCGGGATTTTCAGTTCGTCATAGATGAAGGCGTCGTCGAAGCCCGCGGTTGCGGCGTCGGCGGCATTTGCGGCATAAAAAATTCGTGCGGGGCGCGCCCAGTAAATGGCTCCCAGGCACATGGGGCAGGGTTCACAGGTGGTATAGAGGTCGCAGCCGGTGAGTTGAAAATCGGCCAGAGCGCGGCAGGCCTCGCGAATGGCCACAATCTCCGCATGAGCCGTTGGATCGTTCGTAGACGTGACACGGTTTGTGCCTTCCGCGATGACGCGGTTTTCTTTGACAATCAGCGCGGCAAACGGTCCGCCGTTGCCCGAGCGGACGTTCTCCAGAGCCAGCGCAATCGCACGTTGCATGAAATCAAGGGACATTGTGACGTGCTCTTCCGGAATTCAGATTGCACTGCCCTGCGCAAATTCGCAATGCGGCGTTTTTCCGGATGCGCAGAATGATTCACCCTCGCGGACTGGCACAGGACGCGCGGGCTTGCAAGAAACAGGAACGGCGGTAGGATAGAGCGTCACACGAAGCGGTTTTACATCGATTCTCATCGACGAGCACAGCGGGGGCGCATGATGCAGATCGAAAACATTTCCACGAATGATTGTGAAGGAGTCGCCAGCCGGCGTGAATTCCTGAAGGGCATGCTGGGGGCCGGAGCGTTTGTGCTGAGCGTACGCCTGATGCCGCAGCGGTTGTTTGCTGACTCGAATGCCGGCGCTTCCGACGCAATGACCGAAGCGCCTTTGCACCCGAACGTGTACCTGGCGATCGACACGGATGGAACCGCGTACATCATCGCGCACCGTTCGGAGATGGGAAGCGGGAGCCGCACGGCGCTGCCGCGAATCGTGGCAGACGAGTTGGATGCTGACTGGGCGCGCGTGAAGCTCGTGCAGGCGACGGGCGATGAAAAGTACGGCGATCAAGATACGGACGGATCGCATTCGGTACGGAGCTTCTTCAGCACTCTGCGGGAGTGCGGCGCAACGGCACGGCTGATGCTGGTGCGGGCAGCGGCAGCGCAATGGGGCGTGGCGGCGACGGAATGCGCCACGAATCTGCACACGGTCGTGCACAAGCCGTCGGGCAAAAAACTCGGTTACGGGGAACTGGCAGCAGCAGCGGCAAAATTGGAAGTGCCCAAGAAAGAGGACGTCCAGCTAAAACCGCGCAGCGAATGGCGGTACATCGGCAAGGGCGCCGCCAGCTACGACGTCAAGGACATGTGCACGGGGAAGGCGAAATACGGCCAGGACACGCGTATGGAAGGGATGTTGTACGCGAGCGTGGCGCATCCGCCGGTCTTTGGGAGCAGTGTAAAGTCGGTGGATGACACAGCGGCTCTCGGCGTGACTGGGGTGAAACAGACGGTGACGATTGATCCGTTCAAACCTCCCATCGGATTTCAGACGCTGGGCGGCGTGGCGGTGCTCGCGGACAACACGTGGGCGGCCATGCAGGGCAAGAAAAAACTGAAGGTTGATTGGGAGAAAAGCCCGCACTCGGTTTGGAACTCAGATGCTTACAGGAAGGAGCTGCAGGAAACAGCGCGCAAACCGGGGAAAGTTGTGCGCGAAAACGGAGACGTGGAGGCGGAATTTTCGAAGGGCGGAAAAATCATCGAAGCGGAATACTACGCGCCGCTGCTCGCGCATGCCTCGATGGAACCGCCGGCGGCACTTGCTGTTTACCACGACGGCAAAGCCGAAGTGTGGGCGCCGACGCAAGGCCCGCAGGGTGCGCGCGATGCGATCGCGCAGGCTTTGGGATTGAAGAAGGAAGACGTGACGGTACACGTGACGCTGCTCGGCGGCGCCTTTGGCCGCAAATCGTTCCCCGATTTTGCGGTGGAAGCAGCGGTGCTCGCAAAAAAGACGGGCAAGCCAGTCAAGGTAGTTTGGAGCCGCGAAGACGACATCAAGTTCGACGTGTATCACTCTGTGGCGGCAATGTACATGAAGGCATCTCTGGCGGCGGATGGAAGACCGACGGCATGGCTGCAACGGACTGTGTTTCCGCCCATCGGTTCGACATTCGATGCAAACGCAAAATATTCCGGGCCCGACGAGCTGGGGCTTGGGTTCACGGATCTGCCCTTCGCAGTTGCGAATCTGCGCGCGGAGAATGGACCGGCGACGGCGCACGTGCGGATCGGCTGGTTCCGCTCCGTGGCCAATGTTTATCATGCGTTTGGGATTCATTCGTTTGCGGACGAGCTGGCGCATGCGGCGGGCAAGGATCCCCTCGAATATTTGCTGCAACTACTGGGTCCTGACCGAATCGTTCCAAGGAGCGACCTTCCCAAGGAATTCCCGAATTACGGCGGAGCATACGAGCAGTATCCGATTGATACGGCGAGGTTCCGGCGCGTGTTGACGCTGGCATCGGAAAAGGCCGGCTGGGGCAAACAGAAGCCGGGCAACGGCTACGGAATCGGAGTGGCGATGCACCGCAGCTTCCTGACCTACGTGGCAACGGTCATTCAAGTTCAGATCAATGAAGGCGGAAAAGTGCAGGTCAAGCGCGTAGACACGGCCCTCGATGCTGGCACGGTGGTAAATCCGGAAATGGTGCGGCAGCAGTTTGAAGGGGCCGCAGTAATGGGCACGAGCCTGGCCTTCTACGGAGAGATCACTGCGACCGATGGAGCGATCAACCAGTCCAACTTCGATGACTTCCAGGTGGCGCGGATGAACGTTGCACCGCGCGAGACAAATGTGTACATCGTGCCAAGCGATGCCCCCCCGGCGGGAATTGGCGAACCCGGTCTGCCACCCTTTGCGCCGGCGCTGTGCAATGCCATCTTCGCCGCGACCGGGAAGCGTATCCGGGAATTGCCTCTCTCAAAGGCAAGCCTCGTCTAGGATTTTAGCCGATAGAATCGCGCTCGGGATGCTTCTCGAGGCCAGGGTCTACTCGACCGATCGCACGTTAGGTGCGAAGGCATAATACGTTTTTCTGGGAATCGACTTTGCCGCCGGAGACTGGTTGATCACCAAGGAAATGGCCGCCTGCGAAAGTCCCAAATGTTCGGCAAGGAACTTCAGACTGACGATTTGACCGGTGGGTTTTCGCGCGTAAGGGATTCCGCCTGGTTTTGGCTGGGGCATGGGGCTGTCTGGTGCGCCAGTTTCGCACAGTAGTACAAGTGCTTGGACGTCTGATAGCTATGCTACTTTGCCGGTCTTCAAACCTTGGGAGTGCCTAGTCCACTGGAACTGGTGGGCCCGCCAGGATTTGAACCTGGGACCAACGGATTATGAGTCCGCTGCTCTAACCGCTGAGCTACGGGCCCCCTTGGGTCGACGTCTCGATTTTATATCGAATTGGGAGAATTGCGTGGAAGATTCGGGGGAATCCAAATGCTGGAGTTGGTGAATAGCTTGTGGTTTTGAAGCACTCGTTCCGTGTTTTCCCATTGACGCAATTCATTATTTGCTTGGGGCAGCCTCAATGAGCCTCGTTCGGATACGCGTGAATGAATTGCAGCGCATCTTATTCACGTGTCGAAACTGGAGCAGTGCTGGCGCGCACAATGAATTCCGGCTCGACTGTGATCGTCTTCGGATACGGGGTCTTCGTGGGCGCATTGATGCGGCGCAGCAAGGTCTTCGCCGCGATCACGCCCATCTCCCACAATGGCTGACGCACCGTCGTTAAGCCCGGATTCTGGAACGCCGCGCTCTGAATATCATCGAAGCCCACGACGGAAACGTCTTCCGGCACGCGCTTGCCCGCCTCTCTCAGCGCACGGATCGCGCCAATCGCGGAAATATCATTGAATGCAAACAGTGCCGTGAACGCTTCGCTCTTCACGAGCAGCCTTCGTGTGACTTCGTAGCCCAGCTCTGGAGACGGCGATTCGCCCTCGAGCTGCTCCACGAGCCTCTCGTTGATCTCGAGCCCCAATTCCTGAGCGGCCCGCAGTTCTGCCTCCCAACGAACTTTTGTATCCGAACTGAACTCCTGCCCTTTGATGAACGCGATGTTGCGGTGCCCAAGCTCTGCCAGATGATGAATCGCCAGCTTCGCGCCAAGCGCGTGGTCCAATGCGATGTTGGTTACGCCTTCTACTTCGCGATGCCCGGATACCGCAACAACGGGAATTAGCACGCCCTTCTGGCACGGAGTGTCTACGGCAATCAAGCCCTCGACCGCGCGCTGCTGCAGCAGATGAGGATACTCCTCGATCAGATCGGGCCGGTGACGATGGCTGACCACAAAGTAAAAATAACCCTCCTCAAGCAAGTGGTCTTCGATGCCGGACATCACCAGCGCCGCGTATCCTTCGCTAATCTCCGGCACCACTACGCCGATCGTAAAACTACGCTGCGCGCGCAGCGAACGAGCCATAAAATTTGGCCGGTAATTGAGCTCGCGTGCCGCTTCCCGAATGCGTTCCTGCGTGCGCGGCGGAATCGACTTTGCGGCGGGAGACCGATTGATGACCAGAGAAACGGTGGCGGGCGAAAGGCCAAGATGCTCTGCAAGAAACTTCAGGCTCACCGCAGGCGCGGAAGTGCTTCCGCGCGGCCGAGAAGACGTGATCATTCTTGACCGGGGCATGGGGGGTTTAGTGCGCGTAGTCTCCCACAAGGAGACAAGCCGGGCAAGCAGCAATCGGCAAAATGCGTGGAATTCTTCGTTGAAAACGGATGAACTCCATCAGCCAGATGCGTAGACAAATCGATTTATCAAAGGACAGTTCTAGTACTTGCCCGTTTGTTCCTCCTGAACATTCCCCTTGACAATCCGGACGAGGCGGGTGTTTCATGCTTCGCAGAAGTGGGGATAAATCGGTTTACTGAATTCGTTTTTCAAATCTTTCCCGAGTTCGACCGTGAGGTGAACCCATGCGTATGAAAGCTCTTCTGGCGTTTCTTCTCTCTCTTTGCGGAGTTTCTGCCTACGCGCAGTTTAAGGCCAGCATCCAGGGAACCATCCTGGATCCAAATGGCGGGGCGGTCGCCAGCGCTAAAGTCACCGTCGCGAACGAAGCCACCGGGGTCACCCGTGACACGGTCACGTCCGCCGAAGGTTTCTACCGCGCGAGCGAGCTTCCGCCCGGCACGTATACCGTGACCGTGGAAGCGTCTGGCTTTAAGCAAGCCACTTCAAAGGGCATCGTCGTCGAAGCCGAACAGCCCCGCGGTCTCGATGTGACGCTCCAGGTCGGGAATGTTCAGGAATCAGTTATCGTTACAGCTTCAGCGGGCGGGTTAGAAACGGAGAACGCCAACGTAAACACTACGATCGGAACTCAAGAGGTGCTCACTCTGCCTCAATTCGGAAGGGATCCCTACGAGTTGCTTCGTATGGCGCCAGGCGTATTCGGCGATAACGCACGGCAGGGCAACGGAAACTCTTTCGCGCTTCCACAGCAGGTTGGTCCGGGCCAATCAAACAGCTCAATCTTCCAGACCGAAAACCAGGTACAAATTGTTTCCAACGGCCAGCGCGTAACCGCGAACACCTATAGCCTGGACGGCGTGAGCATTAACAGCTTGAGCAACGGCGGTGCCGCGGTCATCACGCCGAACCAGGAGTCGGTGCAACAGATTGTGGTCACTTCTGCTTCCTACAATGCCGAGCAGGGACGGAATTCCGGCGCCCAGGTAGAAGTCATCTCCAAGGGCGGAACGAACGAGTTTCACGGAAGTGCGCTGATTAAATTTAATGATAAAGGTCTGAACGCCTTCAATAAGTTTTACGGGGCGAACAACGTCCCGCTGAAGCCCATTTCCTGCGAAGGCGGTGCATTCACGGTTGTCGCACAGCATTGCCCGACGAGAAACGATCAGAAATACAGGGACTTTGCGGGGAGCTTCGGCGGCCCGGTCATAAAGAACAAGCTTTTTTTCTTCTTCTCCTATGAAGGCCTGCGTCAAACCAACACAGTCGTCAGCCGCAGTGTGAAGCTCGAGACTCCCGCCTTTGAAAAATATGTGCAGCAGGCCGAGCCAAACAGCATCGCCGCCAAGATTTTCAGCACCCCCGGCATCGCTCCGCGGATCACGACGACGGTTTCGCAAACCGATTGTTGCTCCCTGATTACCAATGCGAGCGACCCCAATTTCCATCCTTTGGGAATGTGGTACCAGCCGGGAACGGGAATTGGACAGGCCATCGGTAACGGACCGGACGGCACCCCAGATTGGGGCGTCTTTGACCTTACCAAGCCCAATTCAAGCAGCGGTAACCAGTACAACGCCCGCGCTGACTACACTCTGGGTGCCAACCAATTCTTTGCTAGCACCTACCTTGTGAACTTCACCAGCGTTAACGGCGGAAATCGGCCCCTTGAAGATGTTGGCTTCGCCCCGAAGAACTATGTCGGCACGCTCGGGTGGACGCGCACAATTTCTTCCGTCATGGTCAACGAAGCGCGCTTTAATTTCACCCGCTTTGCTTTTGACCAGCTCCAACCCACCGGCCAGACCAATTACGGCATCCCTCAGATCAAGCTGTTCGATTTCGATGCTGGCGGTTTGGGTGATCCAGGAACCATCATGGGTATTGGCCAAGCCGGCACGACCCCTGGGAATCTTGCGGAGAACACCTTCGCGTTTCGCGATACCGTGAGCTGGGTACGGGGTGTTCACGCTTTCAAATTCGGCGTGGACATCACCCGCGAACAAAACAATGACGATGAGCCTGGTTTTGAGCGCCCCTTGTATCAATTCCGCGGCTTGCTCAATCTTGCCAACGACGCCTGCTGCTTCTTCGAGAATGTCGCTGTGGATCCCAGAACCGGCGGCCACCCCAACGGACGGCGTTATTTCCGGGACGCTGCCTATTCTCTATTCGTCCAGGATGACTGGAAACTCCGATCCAACTTAACGGTGAACCTCGGTCTGCGCTGGGAATATTTCCCGGCGCTCTCGGAGAAGAACGGTCTGCTCAGCAATTACATCTTTGGCTCCCAAGGCTTCGTAAATGGCTCGGTCCAAACTGTGAAGCACCTCTATAATTCGGACAAAAAGGACTTTGGCCCTCGCATCGGTTTCGCCTGGAGCCCGAATGTCTTAGGGAAGAAGACCGTACTTCGCGGTGGCTTCGGCATTATTTACAACCGGCCGTTTGAGACCGAATACAGCAATATTCGCCAGGACACGCCTTTCGCCGCTCAGGCTAGTACCTGTTGCTTCTTCGATCCCGGCAAGATCACTGGTCCCCCTCCGGGTTCTGGTATTCTGTACGGAATCGGCTCAAGCACCAGTGCCACCAGCTACGCTCCCAATCCCAATTTCTCGTTTGGGGTAGCCCCTGACGGGGCACTCTGTGCGAATGCCGGCTGCGCCGCCGTGACTAAGGTTGACATCTTTGGTGCCGTCCCTAATGAACCCACTCCCTATGTGTACGTCTACTCGTTACAGACGCAGTTCGAACCCATTCACAACTGGCAAGCCACTATCGGCTATCAGGGTAGCCGCAGTCGTAAGCTCGCTCGCACGATCGACCTAAATCGGTTCCGCCCGGGCGACACATTCGACGGCAACTTTGACGGAGTCCAGGGCGCCAGCGCGGATGGAGTCGCTTGCGGTTCGTCGAATCCTGCCTGTCCCGCGCCCATTGTCGTCGGCAACAACCGCTTTAACAGGGTCTTCATACCGCTTCCTGACGTCACCGCTAGCTTCGATGCAATGGTCACTCAACTTTCTCATACGTTTGCGAGCGGCTTCACCATTTCGACCCTCTACACCTGGAGCCACTCCATCGACTTCTCTTCTTATGAGATCGGTTTTCAACAAACCGACCCATTCGCGCAGTCCATTAACAAGGGGAATTCCGACTTCGACGTCCGCCAAAGCCTGGGCGTATCCGGTTACTATGAGCTGCCTCTCTATCGCGGCAGGCATGATTTTATGGGCGCCGTCGCTGGCGGCTGGACTCTCGGCGGTGTGTTCACCAAACATACCGGCTTTCCCTTTACCGCGCTGATTGGTAGCTGCGATACAAACCATGACCGGAACGGTGACGGGACCTGCCCTGACATGCCCATCGTTTACACCGGCGGCAAAATCGCAAATCCATCGAAGCAGGACTGGCAGAATGGAGTCTTCCCCAACCCTGCCACCAGCTTTCCTGGTTCGACTACGGTCCCACCGGCATCGCATGGGCCGGGCTGCCATTGCCGCAATATTTTTGAAGGGCCCGGATTCACCCAACTCGACCTCTCTTTCGGAAAGAACTTCCTTCTTCCGAATTCGCGCTGGCTGGGCGAGAACGCTAAACTCGAGTTCCGCAGCAACTTCTTTAATGCCCTCAACATATTAAATCTCGAATCATTGGCACCTGCGAGCGCGCCAACCGACGTCGTCAACAAGGGACAATTCGGCCGGCCTCTCGACGGTCTCTCTGGCCGCGTCATCGAGTTCCAGTTGCGTTTGAGTTTCTAAACTACTGCTCCTGCGGGGGCGCAGTATTCTGCGCCCTCGTATTTCTTTTCTCAGTCTCTATGAGCCACGAACTGCCTCGTCAGAATCTCCGCCCAAACGCAGCTAGTGTCGCCCGGTCTTTCATTATCGCAGCACTTGTAACACTGTCTTCGTTTACGGTTCGGGGACAATCAGCATCGGCGCAGAAAATCGAAATTGATACAAACGCTCCATCGCATGCCTTTCCACACTTCTGGGAAAAAATGTTCGGCTCGGAACGCGGGATCGTCACACTGCGCGAGAGCTACCGCAACGACCTGCGTGAAACCAAGCGGATCACAGGCTTCGAATACGTCCGCTTCCACGCCATCTTTCACGATGAAGCCGGCTTCTACGACGAGGACAAGGACGGAAAGCCCGTCTACAACTTCTCCTACATCGATCAGATCTACGACGGTTTGCTCGAGGATCACGTACGACCCTTCGTCGAGCTAAGCTTCATGCCCAAGAAACTTTCCCCCGACCCCAACGCGCTCCATCCTTTCTGGTACAAACAAAACGTCGCTCCGCCGAAAGACTGGGACAAGTGGGAGCAGCTCGTCGAAACATTCGCGCGGCATCTCGTCGAACGCTACGGCATCGACGAAGTCTCGCAGTGGTATTTCGAGGTCTGGAACGAGCCCAACATCGATTTCTGGGCCGGCAATCCGAAAGAGGCCACCTACTACGAGCTCTACGACCGCGCCGCCCGCGCCATCAAGCGCGTGAGTCCCCGGCTGCGCGTGGGCGGGCCCGCCACCGCGCAAGCGGCCTGGGTGGACCGTTTCCTGGCGCACTGCAAAGAGAAAAACGTTCCGGTGGATTTTGCCTCAACTCACGTTTATGGGAACGATAGGGCCGAGGATGTTTTTGGCACGCATGAGCGAATCTCGCGGAATCAGATGGTCTGCCGCGCCGTCAAGAAAGTTCACGACCAGATCGCCGCTTCCCCCTACCCAGGCACACCGCTGATCTGGAGCGAATTCAACGCCAGCTACATGAACGAGCCCGCGGTGACGGATACAGCATTTATGGGCCCATGGATCGCAGACACGATTCGGCAATGCGACGGCCTTGTCCAGATGATGAGTTACTGGACTTTCTCGGACGTGTTCGAGGAACAGGGCGTCGTGAAAACGCCGTTCTATGGAGGCTTCGGTCTGCTCGCCGAGCGCAGCATTCCCAAGGCCGCCTTCAACGACTTTGCGCTTCTCCACCGGCTCGGTGAAACGCGCCTCGATGTGGGCTCGGACTCCGCGCTCGTCACGCGCCGCAAAGATGGCTCGCTGGCCATCGCGGTGTGGAACCTCTTCCTGCCGGAAGAAGCCGGTTCACCGAAAACCGTCACGCTGCATTTCAAAGGCCGCAACGGTCAGCCATCCGCTCGCGTCACCATCGTCGACAAGGAGCACGGTTCACCGCTCCCGGCCTGGAACAAAATGGGCCGGCCAGCGTATCCAACGATCGCGCAGATCAAAGAGCTTCGCAAGGCAGCCGCGCTTCCCGCTGCGCAATCGCAAGCCCTCAACAAAGATTCTCTTACGCTGACGCTGCAACCTCAGGCCCTTGCTCTGATTGAGATCGGCAGATAAATCGGAACGCAATTACCCGGGCTGAAATCCCGCCAGACTCATCCCGTTCTGCGCAGCCGGGTCTTTCATGAAGGTGTTCCACACGAATTGCGTGCGCTGATTCTCGGCCATCAACATGGAAATCCCAACATCGATCCCGATCACGTCCGGGTCATACCATACTGTAAGGGGATTGAACGCATCCACGTAACCGTAGCGCTGCCAAGCCAGGGCATAGTGTCCCCGTATCCATCGCAGCACATGAATTGCGGCCGAAAAATCAAACGGGAGCGACCCCGCTGTCGCGCAGGGCACCACGCTTCCGTCAATCGGGCCCATCGCCGGTGGCCCGCCCCATGCGACGTATCCTTTGGCGGAATCAGACGCCGTAATCCCCCAGAGATCGCTGCTGTAGTCCGAAAACTGGCCGGCAAGCGAAATGCAAAAGAGGCGATGGGCCATCGTCGCATTGATTGAATTCTGAAAATAATTCGCGAACGCGTCCTTCTTGTTGCGGAAATCGAACCACGCGTGCGAATACTGGTGGGTAAAAAGCGGCGCACCGGAAGAGATATATGTGAATCCTTGATACGTAAAACTTGGCCTCGTCCATGCCCCCCAGCTCGACGCAGGAATCGGAAATGTGGGTGAAGGCATACCCAGCAGGTACAGCATCATCAGTTCGTTATAGGTGTCCCAGCGCGCGGTGATAAAGCCCTTCTCGGGTGTCCAGCCCATGGAAAGGGTCGTCCCGCCATTCAGCATCCACGCGAAATTCACTTTGTTATAAATCTGCGTGGCCAAGCCGGGAATTTGCGGGTCTTGCGAAAAATGTTGACGGCACATCAGCGCGCCGCAGAGCAGGATCGCCGTGTCGATGGAAGATACCTCCGAATTGAACGCCCGCGCCCCGGTGGTCATGTCCACGAAGTGATAGAAGAACCCGTTCATCCCCCCAGGCTGCATCTGGTTCAATAGAAAACTCAGTGTCGCCTGCACGCGGGCGGCGATGCTGGCGGTCGGTTGATATCCGCGCTGATCGCCGATGCACAGCGCGGTCAATCCGAATCCGGTTGCTGCGACGCTTGATATTGTCCGTGAATCGTTTCCTGCCGCCAGCGTGCGATCTTTCACCTGTCCGGTCGTTGGGTCAGCCTGCTCCCAGAAAAAGAGAAAACCTGCCTTCTCGATATCTTCCATGAGCTGGTCGTCCGTCCCTGGGAAGCCATCTCCGGGCGATGGCGGAGGCACCGGAGAGTTTCCGCCACGGCAACCAGGCAGAAGAAACGTCATGCCGGTCAGTGAGGGAAAGCTCGCGGCGCCACCCAGTTGCACGAGAAGCCCACGCCGTGTGATACGCGTTTTCAATTCTCCGTCGCTCTTGTCTCGGACGAATGAGAACTCATCCGTTTCTTAGACGCTTGGCGGGCGCCGGCGGGTTTCTCCTTGAACCCCGCTCGCATCATGCCTTTCTGAGCCTCTTCGTTTTTCATAAACTGTTCCCAAACGAATCCTTGGCCAAGGCCGAAATCTTTCACTCACGTTCTGAAGCTAATGCGCCGAGGCAATTCATGCCTGAGACACCGCGGCATGCTTGCGCTCGGCGACGGAAGCAAGCGCCGCTTCGATCACATCGAGGCCTTCGTCAAATTGTTCATCGCTGATCACCAGCGGTGCCAGAATTCGAATGACGTTGTTGTAAGTGCCCGCTGTAATCGTGATGAGGCCGTGCTTGTAACAAAATTGCGCGGTTTCCTTGGTTTCGGCGTCGGCGGGTTCGCGCGTTTCCGCGTTGCGGACAAGTTCGATGGCGCACATGCCGCCAAGCCCGCGCACTTCGCCGATGAGCGCCCATTTCTTTTGCCATCCGCGGGCGCGCTCTTCGAATTGCTTGCCGATGGCCGTGGAGCGGGCAAGCAGACCTTCCTTCTCGATCGTTTCGAACACCGCCAAGGCGGCGACGCACGACAGCGGATTGCCTGCGAAAGTGCTGCCCAGTCCTCCGACCCCCGGCGCATCCATGATTTCGGCGCGGCCCGTCACCGCGGCAATCGGCAGGCCGCCACCGAGCGACTTTGCCGTGGTGATCAGATCGGGTTCAATCCCGAAGTGTTCCGAAGCAAACCATTTCCCCGTGCGAGCAATGCCAGACTGAACTTCATCCGCGATAAAAACAATGCCGTGTTTTCGGCAAATGCCGTGAAGAATGCGGAAGTAATCCGGGGGCGGCACAACGAAACCGCCTTCCCCAAGCACGGGCTCGGCAATAACCGCCGCGACGGACTCGGGTGCGACAACGCGTTTGAAGGCATCCTCCAGGTGGTGCGCAAAACTCTCAGGCGTTGCACCTTTCTCTCCACGATAAGCGTATGCATAGGGAATCCGGTAAATGTCGCTCGCAAAAGGCGCGAACCCCGCTTTGTAAGGATGCGTTTTGCTCGTCAGCGACATCGTCAGCAGCGTGCGGCCGTGAAAAGCATCTTCAAAGCAAATCACGGCGGGGCGCTTCGTATAAGCGCGGGCAATCTTGATCGCATTTTCCACGGCCTCGGCTCCTGTGCTAACAAAGAATGTTTTCTTTGCAAACTTCCCCGGCGCCAGAGCATTCAACTTTTCCGCAACGGCAACGTAGCTTTCGTAGGGGGTAACGCTGAAACAAAGATGCAGGTGTTTATCGAGTTGTTCGCGGATCGCGGTAAGGACGCGAGGCGCGCGATGGCCCACGTTGAGGCTGCCGATGCCGCCCGCGAAATCAAGGAAGCGGTTCCCGTCAACGTCCTCGATGGCCGCGCCTTCCGCTTTGGCCGCAAAAACCGGCGTCGCGTGGTGCGCCCCGCGCGGCACCGCGGCTTCACGGCGCGACATCAGCGCACGCGACTTTGGTCCTGGAATTTCTGTTCGGATCTGAATTGTTTTCATGTTCGTATTCCTTATCACTGCTTGCTACGCTGCAGAAGTTTCCTGACCACTAGTACCATCCAATCGGTATCTCGTCCAGATTGATGAACATCTGTATGGCCTGGAGAAAGCGTCGCAGAAGTTTTGGGTTCATAATGTGGGCGGTGTTGGTATGCCGACTGCCTCGTCGCCGGAGGAACCATGGCGGACCGCCTGGAAGATTTTCAGAAATTTCGCGCCGAATTAAACGAGGAGATTCTCGCCTGCGGCCACCTCGGCATGAAGCGCTTTTTCGCTCTCGACCACCAGGCCTACGAACCCGGCCCGCTCGGCACCAAGACGAAAGAATTGCTTGGCCTGGTCGCTTCCGCGGTCCTGCGCTGCGATGATTGCATCACCTATCATCTGGTCCGGTGCGGTGAAGAAGGCTGGAAACGCGACGAAGTGATCGACGCTCTCAATGTCGCGCTGATCGTCGGCGGCTCCATTACCATTCCCCATGTGCGCCGTGCCTTTGCGCGCATGCACGAAATCAAGAACTTAAGACCGTGAAAGGCTGATCGCAGATGAGCACGGCACCCAACCCAGCACATTCTCAACCGGAACCATGGCGCACAAGACTTCGTAATTTCCTTATTGGAACTCTGTTCGCACTGGTCTTGCTTGTCCCAAAGATCGTGCATTTGCGTCACAGCGCTCGCTCTTGGATGTTCTTCCGCATTTTTCTCGGGATTGCCGGAGCAGCGCTGGTCATCATGCCCCTCAGCTTATGGAATAGCTATGTTCCCTCGCTCGTCGGCCTCGTCGCGTTCACCGCCGCCATTCTTCTGCCTCCCGCAAAACTCACGACGAGCGTTGACGACAAGGCCCGCGAGCTCGGAGCCCTCATTGTCGTCAACGGAGGGCGGTATCAACCGGATAACGGTCCGTTAAGGGCTGCGCAACTTTTCGTCGGCGCCAAACGGATTTGCGTGCTCGGTGCCCGCTTTCAAACGCTTCTGGTGATCCCGGTCAACGAAGTCGCTGTCGCACGCGCGGAAGAATCGGAAATAGGTTGGCTCCTGCGAATGACCTGGGCCGATCAGACCGCAGAATTCTCTTACCGCGGCATCTTCGCCGAGCACCTCGCGCGCGTCGCCGAGACCACTTTGCACGGCGTGATGCATCCTTCGCTTCCCGTTATTCCGCAACACCGCGCCGCCAGCGCCTGAATCTCGTATGGCAATTTTCTCTGTTTAATCGCACGCAATTCGGGCAATTTGTGTCAAACTGTGCGTATGGCACGTGGCTGGGAAAGTAAGGACGTCGAGGCCCAGGTCGAGGCAACACAAGAGCCGGCACAAAAGCCGGGTTCGGGGGCGAAAACTCCCGAACAACTGCGGCGCGAGCAGGAGCGCAAGGACCTGCAATTATCGCGCACTCGCATCGTAAACGACCTTGCATCCGCCACTCATCCGAATCATCGCAAGTCGCTCGAAGCCGCTCTCGCGCACCTCGACCAGAAGATTGCCGACCTCAGTTAGCTCTGATTCCTCACGAGAATGCTTCGCGAAACGCAGAGTCCGTGGCAATGTCTCTCCTCTTTGCCTGCTTAACGGATAAAATCCCTGGCGAGCCCCCAAAAATCATTCACGTAATAGTGCGACAGCACGTTTCCGAAGAGGTAGCAAATGCCCTGGCAAGGCGGTATGTCCCCGTAGATTTTCTTCCCGCGCGCAAATATTTTCTTCAATGAGCCATCACGCAGCAAATTGCCCGCGATCTTATGCAAGGGCTCGCAGGGATAAAAAACATCGCCATTCGGATACACGCGGGGAAACATCGTGGGATAACATTGAAAATCACCGAAGCGTAGCAAAGTCTCGATGGTCCGCGGCGTACCGTTTATCGGCTGAGTGCCGCTGCGCCGCCGTTCGATAATCTTGTCCACCAGCGCCTGATACCGCGGATTTCCCAGCAGCGCCAGATTCGGCATTTTCTCCATCTGCGCGGACTGCGCCGCGAAAATAAATCCTTGCTCGCCGCACCAGTCCAGCAGTCGCTCCACCTCGCCGAGATTCCATTCTTCGATCACCGTGCTGATGGTGATGCGCCGCGGGCTCCTAAGCTTCTCTCTTGCGAGCGCGAGATTTTCCAGCACTTTCGGCAGCGCGGCGGGTTTCGAAAGCGGATTTGTCGGATCCGCCGCAAGCGCATCGAGGCTTACCACCAGCCCTGTCACCGCGCCCAGAATCCGCGGCTTCCGATCGAGCAGCGTGCCGTTCGTGATCAGCAGCAGCGAGCGGTACTTGCACTCGAAGCGCGCGGCTTCCGCCAGCTCCTCAATATCCGAACGCAGCGTCGGTTCGCCGCCTGTTATCACGAGGGAGTCGGTCTCTTTGCGGATCCGCCTCATCAGCCGGATCGTTTCCGCCGTCGGCAGCTCCTCGCTGAAAACATCAGGTTCTTTTTGCGTGCAGTAACTGCAAGCGAGATTGCACTTGTGCGTGACGTAGAATGTGACCGCGTATGGTGCTACCACTTTGGTCCGCAAAATGTGCCGCCGCCACGCGTTTCGGAAGTAAAGCTGAAAATTCTTCGCCACAAACGGCGCCTGCCGCACCATCCCGCGCAGCAGCCGAAGCTTCGTAGGTGTGCGCTTGTCAAGGGCGCTGACGGGAACGAAATTCGCTTTCTTCTCAGCCATGAGCGGCCACTTCAGCCTACAGGAGTTGCCTCGGCAAGCCAAGAAACGCGTGGCGGCGCAGCTCCCGTCCCGACCCCGTCTGGATGCTGCGCCCCTGTTCAAGATTCTTATTGAATTGAAACTCTGAATTAGTCCGTGAAAACCACGCCCACCGCGCTATGTCCCTTTTCCGTTCCCGCATCAATCCGCACGACATATCCTCGGAGCTTCATGGTTTGCACCCCGTCTCCGCCCGGCGCTTCCATGGTGACCTGCAGTTCGGATTGCAGCCGGGGGAGGTGCTTCAACGAAATCAGCGCGCCCTGCAGGGAAAGATCGCGGACGATGGTCTCTTCCTCGAATTCTTTGCCTCCTTCGGTTACGCCGCTGACCCTTGCGTGGAATTGCGCTTCGCGGCGCAGCGTCGTCCGTGTCCCGGGCATGTGCGCCTGCACGCGGTCGCCCGGTGCGCCCAGCGTGATTACCATTCCTTCGCTCGCCGCGAAAACGGAATCGAACTCTTCCCGCGCCTGCCGCAGAATCGAATCCACCATGCGGTCCGTCGAATCGGGATCATGATGGAAAAGCACCAGCGTCTTCGCTCCCGCATGCCGCGACACTTTCACTCCCTCCTGCCACGAAGAATGCCCCCAACCTTTCCTCGCGGTTGCGAGCTGCTCGGGCGTGAATTGCGCGTCATTGATGAAAATGTCTGCGCCGCTGGCCAGTTCGCGTAGGCTTTCGTCCAGATTCGCCTCTCCAGGCTCGTTATCCGTGGCATAAACCACAATGCCCGCGGGCGTCTCAAAGCGAAACCCGAGGCAGCCCTGCGGATGATTCAGCCAGCGCGCCGTGATTTTGTTCTGGCCAATCGTGAACGAATCGCCGCCGTCAACTTCCTTGAACTTCCGCTTTGCGCTCATGGCAGAAATGTCAACCGGGAAATACGGCAGCGCCATCTGGGTCTCAAAGACCTGCTTCAGGCTGTCGCGTCCCAGAAATTTTGAGCGGAAGCTGTAAAAATGAAATTCGTTGGCTTCGGCGTACAACGGTGAGAAAAACGGTATCCCCTGGATGTGATCCCAGTGATAATGCGTCACAAAAATGTGCGTTTCCGGAGTTGGTCCGCCACTCGGCGCGGTCCAGCGGCTTCCCAGCATACGCAACCCCGTGCCGCAATCCAGTATGAATTGCATCCCGTCCGGCGCGATCAGCTCCAGGCAAGGCGTATTCCCGCCGTAGCGCCACGTCGCCGGGTCTACCGTCGGCGTTGATCCGCGCACGCCCCAGAAGCACAATTTGGCAATGGGAACGGTCATGTCGCTAAGCGCAAATCCCCCGCTCGAACCATGGTTCCACGCTAACACACGCGGAACGGAAAGCTCGTTTCATGGTCGCAGCCGCCGGGGAGAGCGTCAATCCATTCGCGGGAGGGGCGTGTCAAATTGCCCAATAAGCGGGGGTGTGGACTGCGAAGCATGCATCGGGCGCGTAGAATAGTCCGCATGGCCGCCCATTCCCACGATCACGGTCACGTTCGCCCCGGTCATTCGCATGCGCATGATCATAGTCACGCGGGCCACGCTCATTTCGCCTTGCGCCCCTCTGTGCTGGGCTGGGCCATGGCCGCTACTCTCGGTTTGGTTGTGGCTGAAGTTTTTGGTGGCATTCTGGGCCGCAGCGTCGCCCTTCTAAACGATGCACTTCACAATCTTTCCGACGTCCCCGCGCTGGGCATCTCTTATCTCGCCATGCGCTGGGCCGAGCGCCCCGCGGACAGCGAAAAGACCTACGGCTACCATCGCGCTGGAACGCTTGCTGCTTTCACCAATGCTTTTGTGCTCGTTTTGCTTTCGCTTTGGCTCGGCTACGAAGCCGTTCAGCGCCTCCGGGCCCCTGTGGAAGTCATCGAAAGCTGGATGATCTGGACCTCCATCGCCGCTCTTGCCGTCAATGGCGGCATCACGCTTGCTCTCCTCCGCGGCCGCAGTGACCTCAATTTACGCAGCATTCTCATTCACAATTTCGGTGACGCTCTCTCCAATATCGCCATTGTCGTCGGCGCGCTCATCATCCGCGCCACCGGCGCGCATTGGATCGATCCGCTTCTCGGCCTTGCCATCGGCCTGCTGGTGCTCTGGTCGAGCATCGGCATCCTGCGCGAATCGTCCCACCTCCTCCTAGAAGGTCGCCCGCATGAAATGAGCGTCGAAGATGTCGCCCGTGCCATTCTCACCGTCGAAGGCGTGCAGGAAGTGCACGATGTTCACCTTTGGTCTCTCGGCGGTGGTCACAATGCGCTCAGTCTCCACGCGCGCATCCCGGACATGCATCTCGATGAATGTGAACGCCTGCTTGTTGCGATCCAGCAACTCGCGGCAAAGCAATTTGGAATCGGTCACACAACCGTGCAATTGGAGCGGGCAGGCTTGCCGGCGAAATCAGGCTACGTCATGCCGGAGCCGGCAAAAAAGTAGGGCTCAGGCGGGCAGTCGAAAATTCAATCCCCGTTGTTCGTTGAATTGTTGCGTCGCGGCAAGGTCCAGCGCATCCTGGGAAACGGTGCGGCGCAATCCTTCGCTCGTAATGTAGCGCAGCGCCCCGTTTTCCCAAACGTAGGCCACTGCAAAAAACACCGTTCCATCCCGCCGCACAAAAACAAATTGCTCGGCTTCTTGCGGCGCAGGGCTCGCAGGTTCCGCCGCGCGTGCCGGCGCCGCTTGCGAGACCTTCCTTCGCTCCGGAACGTCAGCAGCAGCTTCCTCATCTGCGGCTTGAGGTTGAGGAGCCGGCGCCGCCCCTTCTTCCACGGTCACCGGGGAACTCGGCAGGAAAAACCCTCCGTCAAAAATCGGGAAGAAAAATGGAGTCCGACGTCCATGCCGGCCCGCCCCAACCGCCGCCGGGCCGCACGTCGCCGCCAGGTGCGGCTCATCAAACCCCAGTCCCGGCACTGTGCCGCAATTCGATGGAATGGCGACGTCGTCGACATCAATGCGTCTTCGCGTGCCGTTGGGCCGCCGGATGATCCGCGCTGTCGGCGTCGTCGCGGTGCGCGCGCGCACCGTGCTGCTTCGGACCGCCATTCGCGCCACGGGCATGGCCTGCGCAACCGCTGGCTGCGCGGCGCGCGTTGTCACTCTCGGAGCGACAGCACCCGAATGCGCTCCTGCGGCCATCATCCCGCGCCCTTGAGCCTGCGCCATAATGGGAAAAGAAGCTGCAAAACCCGCAAGGACGATCCAGCGGACCATGGTATCCACCTTAAGGCCCAGCCGGCCGGGCCTTTCTCTAGCACCATAGGAATGATGCGCCCGGCGCCCCATTGGTTTCAATTCGTCGCTTGCGGCAACTCACAATGCTCTTCCTGCTGCCCCAGTCCGCCGTCTCGGGCGGCCAGCCAATCCATTATTGCCCCTCTCCCAAGCTTTTCCCTTGCAACGCGATGTGTTATAACCGTCCAGCCGTGGAACGCACCGCGAAGTGGGAGGCAAACCAGGTCCTCGGTGAGCCGGTACAGGCTGCAGTTCAAACCTCTGTACCTCTGCAGGATCTCCAGCATCCGGCAGATCGGACCGAAGATCCTTCGCGGTACTGTCCGCTCTGCTCGCAGCGGCTCGAATCGCGCCGCTGCAAGTTGATCTGTTCCGTTTGCGGTTATTACATGTCCTGCTCGGACTATTATTAACCGCTCTGCGCTTATGCGTAAATTTTACGCCTGGCGTTTTTCCATGAATTGACCGCATTCCGGCGATCCGGGATTTGACCGCCGCCCGGTCATCAATTACGATTCTTCGCTCCGGGATCATCCCTATTTTGGTAAGCTTGACGGCTCCGGCCCGGGTTGCCGCCGGAACCGCTTTCCGATGAGGAGGAAAATAACGTGGCTTTGAAGATGACGAATCGCGAAGTGGACGGCGTGTCCGTGGTGGCGCTGGACGGCCGCATTGTTCTTGGCGAGGAAAGCAACGCGCTACGCGAAAAAGTAAAAAGCTTGATCGCCGCTGGAAAGAAGAAGATTGTCCTGAACATGGACAACGTTACATTCATTGACAGCGCCGGCCTGGGCACGCTCGTCGCCGCGCATCACAGCGTGAAGTCGCAAGGTGCTTCTCTCCGCCTCTGCCATCTCGGCTCGAAATTCCAGGAAGTCTTGCAGATCACGAAATTGCTGACGGTCTTCGACGTCTTCAATTCCGAAGCCGAAGCCGTGGCCAGCTTTTCCAAGGGCGCCGGAGCATAAGCGTCCGAGCCAGATGGCAAGTGCCGCACACGCTGGTTTTGCGCGTGTGCCCTTTGCCGGCGGGCGCGCTCCAGCGTGCCCTTTCTTTCTCCCGCGGCATCCGCTCTCCAGGCCAACGAGCATGGATCCGAAATCGAGACTGGCCCTGCGTTGCTTGCTCGCCGTGATCAGCCGGCGCTCATCTTAGGTTGCGCCCCCACCCAAGTCAACGAAAGGGCTGGCGCGGCGGAAAGGAAAATGACGCCGGGGTCGCCGCTGTTGTCTCCCTTTTGAGAGAAGCAGTTCGCTCCGCTTCCGCGGACAGGAGTCAACACGTGTAGAGGCGAGTTCACCTCGCCACGTCTCTCCCCTTGCAAGGGCACGATACAACTTGTCCCGACTCTAGTCGGGGTCGTGCCCTAGCGCGCGCAGCCCTACCCCCGAACGGACCTCCACCGCCCGTCATTCCGTCAGCACGCCGGCTTCGTCTGGCCGCCCAGGGCACCCGCCCGTCATTTCGAGCGGAGCAGGCCGACTTTTTCTTTCCCTTCACTCCCGCAAAAGGTAGGCCCCTGGAACCGTCTCAGGGCGTTAATTTTCGCCGCCCGTCGACCTCGCTGTCCTAGGTGGAGGTTGAACCTAACTCGCCGCTCGGAGTCAAATGACGTTTCACAAACTCATACGCAAAACTTGCAAGAGCATGTGAACCAAGAGATGTTGGAGGCGTAGGGCCAAGTAACGTGCCCAGTTCCTGCGTGAATATCGGAATATGGTCCGTCATTGCTTGGATAGCTTCTGATTCGTCCCTCGACACCAAGATCTCAGCGGCAGCATGCTGGACCTCGGGTCTCTTGTCGTCTAACAGTCCGATTAAGCTCTTGAGTGCTCCAGGATCCTTGATCCTTCCTAATGCCGTGACCGCTTTCACTTGGGTCCCAACATCATTCTCAGCGGTTGAACCGAGAATCCAATGAATGTTTTCGAGTAGAGGGAGCTTGGAATGACCAATAAGACCTTCCACGGCCGCGACTCGCATGCGCGGGTCCTCTGAAGACAGATACGTAGCCAGAACGTCAACTGCGCTTTGGTCGCCACTCTTCCCAAGGGCGCGGGCGGCATGGATACGTTTGATCGGACTAGAATTGCTCATACGTTCTTTTAGAGTTCCAATAGCCTCAGGCAATTGGCTATCTGCTAGAGCGTCCGAAACCAGTGAAACGACGTGAAATTCTTGTTGGCGCTCTGATTGCAGCAGGGCGTTAATGCCCGAGGAATCGTCGCGTCTAACAAGCTCCATCCCGACAAACAGTTGCACTGTTGGGTGGGTTACTCCAAGTAACTGATGGAGCGTTTCTTCGTCGAGCCTTTCCAACTCATTGATGAGGGCAAAAGCACTCATTGGAAGCGTTGGATTGTTCGAGTTCATGAGGCTGACAGACGCTTCAATGCCCCTCGGATCGTCCCAGTGCGTGAGGAGCGCCGCGGCGTTTGCTTGAGACTCGAATTGATCGTCTGTCAGCAAGGTCGCGACGGCATCTGGTATGCTTGGGTCGTTTGGAAGCTTAAAGTCGTTAAAACCCATCCATACGTCAAGCTTCTTGTTCTTGAGTAGATCGATAAGAAAAGGAATGCCGCGGGTGTCTTCAGCGTTTATTAGCAGTCTGACGGCCTGCCTCTTAACCTTGACGTCCTCGCTACTTGCTAACTGCAGCGCGGCGTCAATCGACTGCCTGGTCTGCGATTCGAAGAGCAATTCGGCAGCCGAAAGGCCGAGAGCGGGTTCTGTTCCATGTAGGACATTCACGAGTGCCCCACCGAGGAGCTCCGCTCCGACAGCTTTTGCCAGCATCACAATTTGGCGGGGTGCCAACTGACTACTCGTCGCAAGACGTGCAAGTACTTCAGCGTATTCTGTTCCGCGAAGCTTCTTGAATATCCTGTCGATATCGATTCGCAGCCCAGCTAGATCGGTTTGCGCCCAAAGCTGCAATAGGGCAGAGAGCAAAGACTCGATAATGTTTGCAGGACCCGCAGGTGTTCCGTCGGCAAGTATTTGACATGCAAGGAGGAGATCGCGATGCACCATATTCTCGTACGCTGAGGAATTCAGGTTACGAACCGCATCGACGAATTTTCCAGCCTTGGCGCGCCTCTGGGTTCCTAGGTGACCGGCCATGAGAAAGAATACTTCTCTCCAGTACGGGTCGTGCGCATACTTGGCGAGGTCAAGATCGTCGTCTTCCCACCGTCCAACCAGATAGTAAGCTGCGAGATACTCTGCGAAAGTTTGGTGCAAAAAGCCGTAAAGGTTGTTTCCGTCCTTATCCGTGTCCCGAGGCAGCAGAAATCCGCTATGTTCGCTGATGTTATCGAGTAGTTCGCGCGTGTCGCTTCTTGCTTGGATTTCAGTCATGGACCTCAGCTGCTGCATGACGTCGGAAAGCTCGGTCGTCAATGAGAACTCATCGATGAGATCCCCGGTGCGATCAGAAAGTATATGAAGCGCGATAGGCGCTAGCCACTCTCTTATGAAAAGTTCGTCGAATTCGACCCGCCGCTGAGTGAGGGGCCAGCTCTTAATTAGTGTCTGCGCCGCGGCGTCATAAAGGAGCACGCGTTGTTCCGGAAGGGTTCGACCCTGCCACTTAATTAAAGCGATGATCGTCAACAACAACGGATTGCGGGCCATCTTGCGAATACTTTCGTTCGCATTAATGGCGCTGTCGAGCTGCGCACTCTCACTTTCGGCGTTTATCAAACCAGGGGTCTCACGTTCAATTGCGGCGTACCAGTTGAGGATGAACTTTCGAATTTGCTCTTTGTCGAGGTCGGTTATCGTGAAGTGTTGGAACCGCCCTGTCAGTCCACTTCGCTCGTATCCCACGATTCTAGTGGTAATAAAGATGTAGTTCGAAGTGAACACCGGGTCAGCGATGAAATCATCTGTTCGCTCCTTGACTCGTGCTCTTAACGCTGGCTTACCGACTTCGTCGAGACCATCTATCAAAACGAGAGCGTTACTACAGAGCAGAGCCTGCTTGATTACCGGGGCGAAGCGTCCAGCTTCTAGTGTCAGATACTCCTCGAGACTTTCGACCTTGTGTTGTTCCAGCGCCTCCCCAAAGTCTATTGCGCGGATCAGGATTGGAACTCTGCCAGATAGCCTGTCGCCGATTACCTCAGTCCTACCTTTCGTCAATGCCCATGCAATGTAACGGGCGAGCGTTGATTTGCCTGATCCGGGATCTCCTTTGACCACGACGCGAGGTGAATCCAAGAGTTTTTCAATCTTTGCAGATTTAGGAGGTTTATTTATCTGACTGATTGCGACCTTGAAGAAATCCGGGCTAACGTCCGTTCCTAAGATCCGAATCTGGCCTTTCTTCATGACGTCAGATTCCGTCTGCAAAAAGGTATTAGTCGTTACCCAAGGCAACGCTGGACTTGCGGTTCCCATAGATGGCAGTGGAGTATTGAACTTGATGTTTCTCGGCGCTTCATCAGTGAAAGCGATGTCTGGATGGACTGTGAATTCGGTGAAATATTCGCTCATACTCGCAAGCGTTCGATCTCGCATCAATTCCAGAGGTATAAAAATTTCCTCCATCCGCATTCCGATTGTGCGGTTTTGTATCTTGGGGGAGATGCCTTGCATCGGAATGACGTCGTACTTTTCCGCGGTCTTCAAAAGGTACTCTCTGTGTAGCTTTTCTAGGTCCAGCCCCGGAACAGCTAGCTCCGCATGGATTTCCTTCACCACTGCGATAAGCTCCGAGAAGCCAACCTGTTGCGTGAAATACTTGTTAGCGAGAAAGGCTGGATGAAGAAACTCCTCTATCAGTAGCCCAAGTTCTGTCGCAACTTTCTGGGACGGTACCAGCGCATCTTCCAATTCAATTGCTTGACGTGACGCCACATTGAGTAGAAGCTCTTTGTCTGCCTTTCCAACGTAGATTTGCTCGAGGACGTTGGGGAGGCTGAGCGCCGAGGTCTCATCTCGAATACTTGCCGATAGTATGTGGACGGCGGCCCGGGCCTCGGCTGAATTCCCGCGCTTGGTGGAAAACTTTTCGAGGCCTTCTTCGAACGCCTCGAAGAACGCCTTCTCTGACTCAGGGGCCTTCAGCCACTTTAATTTTTCCTTGATTGTCCGTTCAATCGAGTGTCCGGGTCGCGTGGCCGAGAATCGGGCGAATAAAGCTGTGAGTGCTGGTATCCAAATGTCCTTCGTTTCAAGGAGCGCCTTTAGAGATTCGTCCATACTAGGGTCAACTCTAGTCTTATGCGTGTTCTCACACTACGTTTTGGTACAGCAGTGTGTCAATGGCGGCTGCCGGGTACCAGAGTATTGTGGCCCACCCTTGATTTTTTAGAAGCGTGGGCTGGCTTCGCTAGCCTCTTCACTCCGCCCGTCAGTTCATCCTTCGCTCGTAACCGCTCGCTGCTCGATTCCTCCGCCGTCCGGAGGCTTTCAACTGTCAAACCTTGACCTCTGGTCTTCGATTCCTCGTTCCGCATTTCCCTCCATGCCCTGCATCTCCCGCAATCCATTCAAACATTTGCACTTACAAGTTTCATTTGACAGAGGACGTAATCATGTGGTAATATGTTCTTTGATTCTGAGACACCAATCCGGCCGCACCGCACTGCAAGCCGCGCGCCTCTCTTTCCCCTCTCCCTCTTCTCCCCATCTCTGTGCCCTCTGTGTCCTCTGTGGTGAAAACTCCTCGTCATTTCGTCCTTCCTTGATACCTCGTCACTCGCCACTCACCACTAAGTCCTTTACAATCCGCACTTCCAAGACCCCCCTCCCGCAACTCCTTTATAATCCGCACTTACGAGCACCCCTCGGATCTGCGGGAAACAAAGGACTTATAACCCCTTTAGAATCCGCACTTACGAAAAATTCTCCTGTAAGTCTTTTAGAATCCGCACTTGCAGAAACGTGGGGGGTGGGGGCCTGTTTCCCCATCCGAAGCTCGCCACTCGTCACTCGCCACTCGTTACCAGGTTCAATCGGAGATTCCGGCCCCGTCGGAACCGTCCACCCGATACATCGTGATGCCGCTCAAGAGCTTGGGATAAAAGTCGGTGGACTTCTGTGGCAGCACTTCCCCGGCGGTGGCGATCTTCATCACTTGCTCGACATCGCAAGGATTCAGCAGAAACGAAATCTGCGCCTTGCCGCTGTCCACGGCGTCCAGCGCGGCCGTGACTTCTCTTTCGTACGTCAGGTTCGCTTCCTTCGTCACCGCTTGCGGCGTGATGCCCAGCGCCGGCTCCAGGATTCCTTCGTGCAGCAGGACCACGTCGAGTTCGCGCTGCCGCGGCGAAACGTTCGGCAGGAGCTGCGTCAGGTTGGCGCCCTCGCGCAGCGTCAGCACGTAGAAGGCTCGCTTCTTCTGTTCCGCGGCGGGATAGACGCCGATCGCTCGTTTCTCTCTCGCGGTTGCGAGTCTTGCAAGGAATTTTTTTTGCGCTTCGGCTCTTTTCCCCGCGTCCGAAAACGGAAAAGCCTCCGCCGCGAACCACGGTTCCAGATGCCGCCGCACGCCGCTCCACGAAAAATCATGAACGTTGGCCGCGACGCGGTGCGTGGGCAGAATCGTCAGCCCTTCGCTCTGCGTATTGACGAACGTCATCATCGCCAGTTCCCAAGGGGCGCGCTCGTACGGCGCGTCCGGGTCGATTTTTCCAGCCCGCGCGCGGCGCTCGTTCCGGTAAATCAGCGCGGTTTCGTAGCGGTGATGCCCGTCGGCGATCACCAGCTTATTGTCTTTCATCGCCTTCTGGATTTCGGCCACGTGCGACGGCTCCGCGATCACCCGCAGCCGGTGCACGACGCCATATTCATCGCGCAGTTCGGTGACGGGCGCCCTGTCCGCCTCGGCCTCCGCCAGAATCGCATCGATGCGCCGCTGCGGATCCGAGTACAGCATGAAAAGCTGGCCCGTGTGCGTCTTCGTGTGCCGCAGAAGTTCCAGGCGGTCCGCCTTTGGCCCGGAAAGCGTATGCTCGTGCCGGAAAACGACACGCGCCGAATATTCCTCCAGTTTCCCAGCGCCGATGAACCCGCGCCTCGTGCGGCCTTCTTCGGTGCCCGGTTCGGTGTATTCCTGCGTGTACGCATAAAAAGCCGCCGCGGGATCCTGCGTCACGACATTCTTGCGAATCCATTCCTCCAGCGCCGCCGCCGCTCGCGTGTAAGTATTATTCTGGGGCGTATCCCCGGGATAAGCCCGGCCCTTTTCCACGGGTATCAGGTTGTGCGGGTCCGCGGCGTAATACTTTTCCTGCATCGCCGGAGAAATTTTGTCGTAGGGCTGCGTCAGGACGCGGTCGAACGGGGCGAGTGCGGGGTTGTAGCGAAAAGCGCGAAAGGGATAAACCTGGGCCATGAGTTCTCCGAAATATTCCTGTCCCGCGGGTCAAATCGTTTATTTTACGCGAACACGCCGCAATTCCGGAAAAGGCCGGAGATTAATTTCTGGTGGAACTTTGATACGCGTTTGATCACTGTTGAAAAAGACAGGCTATATTACAATAGCTGGTTCATGACGGTCCCGAACTTTTCCTCGGCTCGCGTGCTGATCTTCGACCTGGACGGCACGCTCATCGATTCCAAGCGCGACCTGATCCTCTCCGTCAACGCCATGCTGCGGGAGACGGGCCGGGAAGAACTGCACGAGGACACCATCTCCGGCTACATCGGCTATGGCGCGCCGCAACTTATGAGACGGGCCTTGGGCAACGGCGCGACGGAAGAGGAACGCGAGAAGGCGCTGAAATTCTTTCTTGCTCGTTACGAAGAGCACAAACTGGATTCGACATGCGCCTACCCGGGCGTCCCCGAAGCGCTCGAGCAGCTCGCGGGATTCTCATTAGCGGTCCTCACGAACAAACCAGTGCGCGTCAGCATCCGCATTCTGGGAGGGCTCGGCCTCGCAAAATATTTTCGCGCGGTGTACGGCGGCAACAGCTTTGAAACGAAAAAACCGGATCCGCTCGGCGTGCAAGTGATCCTTCGCGAGTTCGGCGCCGCTCCCGCCGAAGCCATCCTGATCGGCGATTCCGAAGTCGACGTCCAAACCGCGCGCAACGCGGGAACGCTGGCGGCCGCCGTGAATTATGGCTTCGGCGCGCACGACCGCGCCGCCCATCCCGCGGACATTTATCTTGATCGCCTCACCGACCTCGTTCCGCTGCTTCGCGCTGGCCGAGAGGAAGCGAGCCCCTAATTGCCGCCTGGGGCGGATGCTGATCCGCCATCCGCGCGAGGCCGCTGCAACAAGCGCAGACCAGCGGCTTTCTTAAGCGCGCTCCAAATCTTCCGCTAATCTTCAGACACTACCCTTTCGACAGACACTTGCCTTCCGGCGAAGCCCTTGTCAGACTCGGCGCGTGGTCATCGGCCTCTTCCCCGAGTTGGACGCGCCCGGCGGGGTGCAGCGCGCGGGCCGCCACCTGGCGGCAGTGCTCACTGAATTTGCGTCCAGCCGCGGCATGGAATGCCGTCTGATCAGCCTGAATGATTCGCCGGAGCTGCACCGCATGACCCTAGGCGGGCGCGAATTTGTGTATACGGGGTGCAATCGCGCCAAGGGACGATTCACAGTGACGGCAATCCGCGCAGCACGGCGCAAAGCAAAACTTGTCCTAGCCGGGCATCCGAACCTGGGGACCGTAGTGCAGACAATGCGCTTGGTGGCGCCAAAATTGAAGACCATCATCTGCACACACGGGATTGACGTGTGGGAGCCACTAACCGTCTTGCGGCGGCGAGCGCTGCGTCACGCGAATTTGGTGCTGACGCCCAGCCGCGACACGGCCGATCACGTTGCGACGGAGCAGGGGGTCCCTCGCGGGAGAATACGCGTTTTGCCTTGGGCGCTCGATCCGCAGTTCGAAGCGCTGATCAGCCCAGGCTCGCACCCCATACCGCCCGGGGATTTTCCCTCCGGGCGCGTCATCCTCAGTGTCGGACGCTGGGTTGCCGCCGAACGATACAAAGGAATGGACACGCTGATTACGGCATTACCGCGGCTGCTGACGCGCTGGCCGGAGCTGCAACTTGTCTTCGTGGGAACAGGCGATGACCGCGCGTGGCTCGAAGAACTCGCGGATCAAAATGGCGTCAACCGCCATGTACATTTTCTGAGCGGATTGAGCTACTCGGAAGTCGCCGCGTGCTACGCGGCGTGCGAAATTTTCGCTCTGCCCAGCCGGAGCGAAGGATTTGGACTGGTGTATCTGGAAGCGATGGCATGCGGAAAGCCGGTCATCGGAGGGGCGCACGGAGGAGCGCCCGAAATCATCGATGACGGCGTCACCGGCTACCTGGTGCCGCACGGTGATGGGATCCAGCTGGCCACTTCCATCGAAGCGCTTCTAAAGGATCCGGAGCATGCGAAGGAGATGGGCGCGCGAGGGCGGCAGCGGGTCGAATACGAGTTCCGCTTCAATGTCTTCGCGAAGACACTGAAGAAAATCCTCCGCGAACAATGCGAATCCTGAACGTCACGGAAACGTACGCTCCGTTTCTGGAATTCGGCGGGCCCCCGGTGAAAGTTCGCGCGCTTTGCGAAGGATTGGGCCGGCGAGGGCATCAGGCCACCGTTCTCACGGCCGACTGGGGCCTGGAAAAAAAGATGCAGACCCAGGAAGGGAAAATCGCAGCAGAACGATCTCCCTTTGGCTGGCGGCGCGAAGAAAACGGCGTGCAGGCCATCTATCTTCCGACATGGATGCGTTACCGAACGGTGAGCTGGAACCCGGCGGTCAAACGTTACTGCCGGGCGCGGCTGCAGAATTTCGATGCAGTCCACATCTTTGGACTCTACGATTTGCTGGGACCCGCCGTGGCCGCGGCGTGCCGCGCGAGGAAGCTGGCGTACGTTATCGAGCCGATCGGGATGTTCGTTCCGATTGTCCGGAGCCTTTGGCTGAAACGGATGTATCATCTGATTTGTGGGCGGCGGTTGCTGCAAGGAGCAAGCGCCGTGATCGCCACTTCGGAGCAGGAGATCGAAGAACTTTTGACGGGCGGGGTTCCCCGCGCGAAGATCGTATTGCGCCGGAACGGTGTGGAAGCGCCTGAATCATGGCCCGAGCGGGGAACCTTCCGGAGAGCACAGGGAGTTTCGAACGATGAGAAACTCGTCTTGTTTCTGGGACGTCTATCGGTGAAGAAGAGCCCGGAATTACTGCTGCGGGCCTTTGCGGAACTTTCAGAGCAGTTCACGGGAAAACCCTTGAGGCTGGTATTCGCGGGACCTGACGAAGGCGGCGTGAAGGCACAACTGGAGCAGTTGGCATCGCAGCTCGGCGTTCGAACGAGAGTTCAATTCCCGGGACCGATCTTTGGCGAGGCCAAGTGGGCCGCTTACCGGGATGCGGATGTTTTCGTCCTGCCATCCCAGAACGAAAATTTTGGAAACACGGCGGCCGAAGCAATCGCGGCAGGAACACCGGTCATCGTGACCGAACAGTGCGGGATCGCACCGCTTCTGGCGAATGCGGCGGGGCTGGTGGTGCCCCGCGATGCCAAGGCGCTTTCTGAGGCCATTGCTCAGGTCCTAGGTAAAGCGGAAGTGCACGCGCGGTTAGCGGCCGGGTGCGCGAAGGTCACGCTGCAGCTGGGCTGGGGCGAACCGGTGCGCGGTATGGAAGCGCTGTACGCTAGGGTTGCCGCACGGCAGGCAGAAAAGCAAGATTCTCGGCGATTGGTATAGGTGGTTTTTTGCCGGTGCCTGGACATCGAATTTTTCGCGCAGCCTGGTGGAGCAGCAATTTGCTCCTTGCTGTCGCACTGGTTTCGCTGATCTACTCCAGCGCCCGGGAATACTCCGTTCGCCGGTATCTCGACGGCTTCTCAGACGCGATTGTGCCCAACAGCTTGCCCGCGGAACAAAAGGTCGAAGCCATTTTGGACTGGATGCGCATCGAACCATCGAGGGCCAGGGCGGCGAACCCGGATGCGCTCGCGCGGCGCGATCCGGAGATGACACTCAACTACCGGCAACTGTTGAACGTCTGCGGTACGGCGACGAATGCCTTCCTGAACCTCGCGCGAAGCTCCGATCTACAGGCGCGCCGCCTGCTGTTGCTGACTCCGGATCGCACCACGAAGCATGTCGTTGCCGAGGTCTTAATCGGCGACCGCTGGATCGTAGTCGATCCAGCCTACCGCGCCATTCTGAGGGATGCTCAAGGCCGCTCTTTGACGCGCAAGGATCTGCAGAATCCCACGGTATTCGCCGAGGCCGCGGGCGCCATCCCGAATTATCCGCACGAGTACACTTTCGAACATTTCGCTCACGTGCGGCTGGCGCGGCTCCCGCTCGACGGATTTCATCTCCGGCCTTTGCTGGACGCGGTCTATCCGGGATGGGAAGAAGCGGTGGACTGGAGCCTGATGCTGGAGCGCGAGTCTTTCTTGTATCTCGTGCTGAGCGCCGCGGCGGCATTGTTTTTCCTGATGTTGCGGGCAACGCTTGCCTGGTATGCCGACAGGCGTCTGAGAATCCCACGGTTCCAATTGCGCAAGAACGCGTTGCGGGCCGGCAGCGCGTTCGTTTCCCCTCCGGAGATAAAAGAATAGCGTGTGCGGCATATGCGGCGTCGCCTTCGTCTCACGCAGCGCCGAGGCGGAATCGCGCGTGCGCGTGATGACCGCCGCGATGCGCCACCGCGGTCCCGATGAGGAAGGCTTTCTCACAGGCGATGCGCGCGCGCCAGGGCTCGCGCTGGGCGTGCGCCGTCTGAGCATTATCGATCTTGCGGGCGGCCACCAGCCCGTTTGGAACGAAACCAAGGACGTCGCCGTCTTCTTCAACGGCGAGCTGTACAACTATCGCGAACTGCGCGAGCGGCTTACGCTCTGCGGCCATCGGTTTGCCACGCAATCGGACACGGAGGTTCTGGTTCACGCCTGGGAAGAGTGGGGGGAAGATTCGCTGGCCGAGCTGCGCGGCATGTTCGCATTCGCGTTGCTCGATCTCCGCGAGCGCTACGCCACCGCGCCAATTCTTTTCCTGGCGCGCGACCCGCTGGGCATCAAGCCGCTTTATTACACGCAGACGCCGGACGGCTTTGCGTTTGCTTCGGAGGTTCGCGCACTTCTCGCCAGCGGCGCCGCGACCAAGCGCATTTCGCAGGATGCTCTCACTGCCTACCTGCTTTTTGGCAGCGTGTCCGAGCCGGTCACGCTCCTCGAAGGAGTGTTTTCCCTGCCGCCGGGCCATCGAATGCTCCTGCACGTTCCGGAGCGCCGGCGCACGCCACGCCCGCGGCCCTGGTGGGACCCCGCGCTTTCTCCGGCTGCGCGCGACACACGCAAACCGCGTGATCTTAGTTCCGCGGCGAAGAAGCTGCGGCCGCTGCTTGAAGACGCGGTGCGCGCGCATCTCATCGCCGACGTGCCGGTGGGACTCTTCCTATCGAGCGGGCTGGACTCCGGCGCAATCGCGGCCCTGGCCGCCCGCGCGCAGGCGGGAATCCGGAGCTTTACGCTGACGTTTCCGGGCACAGCACACGATGAGGCAGAGCTCGCGCGCGTCATCGCGAATCGCTGCAAGACCAAGCACAGCGAAGTGCCCTTGAACGGAGAGGCGGTTCTTGCGCGCCTCGATGAAGCGCTTGCCGCGCTCGACCAGCCCACCATGGACGCGATCAATACATATTTCGTTTCGTGGGCGGCAAGAAAAGTCGGATTAAAAGTCGCTTTATCGGGTTTGGGCGGAGACGAACTCTTCGCGGGCTACCAGACATTCGCCGATACGCCCCGTTTTTCGAAACTGATCCAATTCGCCTGGTTTGTGCCTGCGGCGCTACGGAGAATGACGGCGCCGCTGTTGGCCAGCCTCGCCTCGCGGAAAAGTTCGCCGGACGCGCCGCGGAAGGCCGCGGCCGCGTGGGCCTATCCAGATGCGCTGCCGCACCCTTACTACTTCACGCGGACACTCTTCGCCCCGGGACAACTGGAACGAATCACCGAACCGCGATTTCGTTCCAGCACCGTCAACGCCGACGGCGTAAGCCTCGAGCCGACGTGGCTCGGCTGGCTGGAAAGGACGTCGAATGAAGCGCGCAAGTTGGAGCCGATTGGCGGGATTTCCTGGCTTGAGATGCGCACCTACATGGTGAGCACGCTGCTGCGCGACACGGACACGGTCAGCATGGCGCAATCTCTGGAAGTTCGCGTGCCGATGCTCGATACGCCTCTCGTTGAATTTGTCGGATCTCTGCCGGACGCGGGGCGGCGGCGCGCGAGCGCGCAGAAGGCGCTTCTCGCGGAGGCACTCGGCGATTTATTGCCCCAGGAAATTCTCACGCAGCGGAAGCGCACGTTTACGCTGCCCTGGGAGGAATGGCTGCGCGGGCCGCTGCGCGCGCGGCTCGAAGCAAGCTTCGCGAATCCCGCGCCGCCGCTGGCGAGTCATCTGCGTCCCGGCGGAGTGCGCTCGGTTTGGACGGAGTTTCTCGCGGGGAAGACCTCGTGGTCACGCCCGTGGTCACTCTATGTTTTGAACGAGTGGTGCCGCCGGCACCTCGCCGCATAAGCAATCGGCTGAGGTACACTGGCAAATTGCGCGATGAACATTCTTGGAATCAACGCGTACCACGGGAACGCGTCCGCTGCGATTGTGTGCGATGGCCGCCTCGTCGCCGCGGTCGAAGAAGAACGGTTCAATCGCGTGAAGTATGCGGCGGGATTTCCCGCGCAGGCGATTCGCTATTGCCTGAGGGAAGCGGGACTCACGCTGGCGGACATCCACCACGTTGCTGTGCCCCGGAACCAGTATGCGCGGCTGGCCACAAAACTTTTTTACGCGCTGCGCATGCCCTCTTTCGCGCGGGAACGCGTGAGAGTGATCGCGAAATTTACGGGAATTCCCGAAGCGCTGGGCCGGGAGTTTGACGCGGATGCCAAAAAACTCCGCGCCAAGTTTCACCGCGTCGAGCACCACCAGGCGCATCTCGCCAGCAGCTTTTATTGCTCTCCGTTCGAACGCGCTGCGCTGCTGTCCGCGGACGGCCTTGGCGATTTCGCCAGCACCATGTGGGGCGCGGGCCAAGACCATCGCATGCTCATCGACGGAGCGGTGGCCTTTCCGCATTCGCTCGGGCTTTTTTACACGGCCGTCACGCAATATCTTGGCTTTCTGAAATTTGGCGACGAGTACAAAGTCATGGGGCTCGCCGCTTACGGGCAGCCGGAACAGCTCGAGGCTTTCCGCGACATCGTGCGCTTTGATTCGCGTTCGAACGGAAACGGATTCCGGCTGGGGCTGGATTACTTTACGCACCATCGCACAGGTCCGGAAATGTCCTGGGCGGAAACGGACAAAACGCCGATGCTCGGCACAATGTTTTCGGCTGAATTGGCAAGGCGTCTTGGTCCGGTTCGTGCTCCAGAGGAGCCGCTGGAGCAGCGTCACCGAAATCTCGCCGCTTCGTTGCAAGCGCGCCTCGAAGAGGTTTATCTCGGCATGCTGAGGAAGTTGGCTGAACGCACCAAACTCAAAGCGGTATGCCTCGCGGGCGGCGTGGCCTTCAATTGTGTTGCCAACGGAAAAATCTTTGACGCGACGCCGTTCGAACAGGTCTACGTCCATCCCGCGGCAGGGGATGGGGGCCTCGCGGTTGGCGCGGCCTTTTACGTGTGGCACCAGATTCTCGGCAAGCCTCGGTCCTTTGTGATGACTCACGCCTACTGGGGGCCGGGATACTCACGCGAAGAAATTCGCCGCGCAATCGATGCGCGCAACATCGCCCGAGATGGCTACGCAATCGCCGAACTGCCCGAAGGAGATTTGATGCGCCGCGCCGCGGCGATCATTGCAGATGGAAAAATTCTCGGCTGGTTTCAGGGCCGCGCGGAATGGGGACCGCGGGCGCTCGGGAATCGAAGCATTGTGGCTGATCCGCGCAGGCCCGAGATGAAGGAGATTCTCAACCGCCGCATCAAACACCGCGAAATCTTCCGGCCGTTTGCGCCATCAATCCTTGCCGAATTCACTGCGGAGTATTTTGAAAAGTCCCATTCTTCGCCGTTCATGACGCTGGCTTACGCAGTGCGCCCAGAGAAGCGCGAAAAAATTCCCGCACCGACGCATGTTGACGGCACCGGCCGGCTGCAAACCGTCACCCGCGAAGCGAATCCCCGCTATCACGCGCTGATTTCCGCGTTCCGCGATCTCACCGGCGTGCCCGTCTTGCTGAATACTTCCTTCAACGACAACGAACCGATCGTTTGCCGCCCGGAAGAAGCGATTGATTGCTTCCTGCGCACACAGATGGACGCCCTGGCCCTCGGCGATTTTCTGATCATAAAACCTTGAGCAGCATGACCCCCATCCCGAGCTTATGAAAATCTTGCTGCTCAATCTCTATTACCCGCCGGACACGTCGGCGACCGCAAAAATGGCGCGCACAGTGGTCGATGCTTTGTCCATGTATCACCACGTGACAGTGCTGTGCGGGCGGCCCTCCTACGATCCAGCGGAACGGCGACCCTGGCGGCTGTATCAGACAGAGCGGGAGGGCCTAGCGTGCATCATTCGCGCGGGATCGACGGACTTTCCGCGTTTCGAAATGAAGAAACGAGTGTTCAACTATCTCAGCTACGTGGCGCTGGAAATTCCATGGGCGCTCTTTGCGCGCTGCGATGCGATTGTCGCGATGACGGATCCGCCGTTCCAAGGGATCGTCGGGGCGTTCGTGGCGATGCTCAAACGCAGGCCATACGTCTACAACATCCGGGACTTGTATCCGGACATGGCCATCGGCGGCTCGATCGTCGAGGCCGGCTTGTTCGTGCGCATCTGGGAAAAACTCCATCGGTGGGCACTGCGTCGCGCGACACGCGTCATTGTTCTGGGCGAAGACATGCGCGCGCGCATCGTTGCCAAAGGTGTTGATCCTTCGCGCGTGGTGATCGTTCGCGATGGTGCGGAAATCCCTGCGCCGAATACGCTACTTCCCGCGCCTGATCCAGAGGTTGTCCGCGCGATCCGCGGCAATTTTTCATTTGTCCTGGTCCATGCGGGCAATCTCGGTTTCTACGGCGCTTGGAACACGCTCGTTACCGCCGCACGGCGCCTCGCGAGCGAAGGTGTCGGCTTGGTCTTCATCGGCGACGGCGCACAGCTCGCGCAAATCCAAGCGGCTGCCGCAGGCGCCGGCAATATCCGCTTCCTGGATTTTTTCCCGGCGAAAAAGATTCCGTCCGTACTGGCCGCCGCCGACGCGCACATCATCACGGTGAAGCGCGGTCTGGAAGGCGTGGTGGTACCGAGCAAAATGTATGGAATTCTTGCGGCAGGAAAACCAATCGTGGCCGTTGCACCGAGAGAAACGGATGCTGCATCGATCGGCGTTTCGCAGGGTTTCGCAGTTTCCGCCGACCCGGACAAACCGGAAGAGGTGGTTTCGGCGGTGCGGCAACTTGTTTTCAA
>Ga0209180_10000051_pt1 | contig 57352 bp, 66 predicted proteins | sample CZO8metaG_3_FD_188355 | JGI IMG/M metagenome (GOLD analysis project Ga0209180, IMG submission 188355) | Vadose zone soil microbial communities from the Eel River Critical Zone Observatory, Northern California, USA - CZOApr15con2H2.8 metaG... | ecosystem: Environmental > Terrestrial > Soil >...
AAGAATTGGCCAAGCCCATCAAGCACCGGCCCGAGCACGCGCTGAAGCTCGCTCCCGCCGGTCTGCTGAAGGTCAAAGTCGACGGCCGTGACACGTCGTATTTCGAATGGCTGGGCGCCGGATTGTATTCACCCGAGCGGCGCGGTGGCTCGATGCACGGGCGCGTGTTCTATCTCCATGAGCTGCGCTACGGCTTCGAAGAAGGGCGCTTCTGCGTGCGGATTGATCCGTTTCCAGAGGCCCTCGGGGAGCTCGAGGATCCAGAGTTCCGCATCACCATCGGCGGCGCGGAGGAAGTGACCATCGTGGTGAAACTCGAGCGCGGGCACCTCAAGGAGTTCGCGGTCGAAAAAGATCGCCTCTGTCTCCTGAACCCGAAGTCCGTCGCAGAAGTGGCGTTCGAGCGGGTTTTGGAAGTAGCCATCGAGAAAGATCAAATCAACGTCGAAGGGCAGACCAAGCTGAAACTCGGAGTTGCGTTGTGGCATGGGGGGCTGCCTGTCGATGTTCTGCCAGCGGAAGGGTTTCTGGACGTGGACCTCGGTGAAGAAACTTCTTCCTGGCCGCTGAAGTAGAATCGCCTCGCTACCAAGCAAAACCCTGAGTTAAAGTTTTTCTTGAGGTCGCCCATCCAGTCCCTCCTAACATGTCTTGCCATAGTTAAAGTTTTACTTGAAGTTTCCCCTTTTTCTCTTGTGGCATCTTCCTTCTGGCTGACTGCATTTCTTAAAACAGTTTGACCGCGAGATCCAAGGGATGATCGCCGACTGGGATCATGGTCACCAGAAAATTTGTGCGCACACGGATGATGGCCAGGTCACCGGAGCCCTGGCTCACGACCAGGAGCAAAGTCTCGTTGGGATCGAAGCACAATGCCGAAGGAGCATCGCCCACGGGAACGGGGGGGATCGGTTTTCCTGGATTACGGATAATGCGTCGATTAACGATGTCCACGGGTGTGACGCGGTCCGCGGCGGTGTCCGAAATATAAAGCAAGCTGGCATCGGCGCTGAGGACGCCGCGAGTTGGGGCGGATCCCAGTTCCATGTAGTCGCCCACCTCATGCGTCCAGGTATTGATGGCCTGAAGTCCATGGGCTTCGGGAGAAATCACGTAGAGTTCGCCACCGTCCGGCTTGAGGAGCATGTTCGTGGGCTTTCCGGCAAGCTCGAGATTGGCAGCCAGAACGCTGCGGCGCAGGTCCACGACAGAGATGCGGTGTTCGGAGCGGCTGAGCACGAAGGCCGCGGAACTGTCCGGCAAGACAGCGGCGTCTTCCGGCTGCGAAACAACGGGAATACTGGTGCGCAGAGCAAGCGTTGCGGCGTCGTGGATGCCCAGCGACCCGTCGCCGCGATTCACGACCACGATGGATTTCCCATCGGGCGTGACGCGTGCAAGGACGGGTTGATGTCCGGTTGCGGCGCGCGCGAGGATGGTGTGCGTTTGAGCGTCAATCGCAAGAAGCGTGTCGTTCCCGGAAGTGGTGGTGAAGATGCGATTGCCATTCAGTGAAAAATCGATCGCGTAGGGCTGCGGGCCTACGGGAATGCGCGAGGTGATCTGGTTGGCGCGGGTATTGAGAACCCAAATGTAGCCGCCGCTGCTGCTCACCCCAAGAATCTCCGCGCGCGTGGGATGCTCGCGCATTCCGGAAGGGCCAGGCCCAACGTACAGCCGGGAGAAAGCTTTGAGCTTCACGAGATCAACAACTGTGACGTTGCCATCCGCAGTAGTAACGTAAGCGTAGAGACGCAGGCCCGGGCGAAGAAACGACGGCCGATGCTCGCGCAGAAGCACAACCAAGCCTGTGATCACCAGCGCGCCGAGCAAGAAGTAGACACGAAAATTTCGTGGCCGGTTCATGTTGGCAATCGAATTCTCCCACGGGGCACGGTGTGAAGGCCAATCTCATGTGCGACTACTTTGGGAGTCGGAGCTTGGCTCCGACCTAAACGTCGGGCTCTCCCACCGTGTCATTTGCGTCTTTTCCACCGCGTCCCATTTCATCGGGTAGCAAGTTGACCCTCGCTACGTCGCGGTCACGGCTAGAAACGACTCGCCGCTCTGCCGTCATCACACGGGGAAAGGCTTGCAATTCACTTTTCTTGGCGCGAGGATCGTTTCGAGCGTGACCCCGACCGGATCGGGGACAACAGGGAGTAGCGATGCTGCAGCCGGGGCAACTCGTGCGGGTGAATCTGGCCGGCCTTCAAGCCGAGGGTGTGATGTTTCAAGCGGCGGTCACCGACGCTGTGGGCCACATCGTGAAACAAACCTCGGAGCAGCCGCCCAAATACCTTGTGAAATTGCTCTTCTCCTTCCGTGGCGTAAGCGAAGTCGAAGTGCCCGCTGAGCGCATCCACGCGGACAAGTAATCCCCCATGTGCTCCGTAGAATCGACCGGGCTCTAGGAGCAGATGTACGGGTGTAGAGGCCTGAGGTTAGAAGAACGGGCATCGCAAAACGGGAGCAAAGTGCCCATGCTTGGGCAGAATTCTGCGGTTTGACGCTTTCTGAGACGAGGGGGCATTTGGAGGGCGTCGGGGTAGGGAACTTAAAGTTGAACTTTAAGGATTGTGAGACGAATCGAGCGGTTCGGCAGTCCCCTAAAGTAAGACTTCGGGACCTGGCCGGGGGTGTCGAGATGAGAACCTGTCCTATTTTGGAGTTGCCTTATCACGGAGAAATGATTGTAAAATAAAGAGTTAGCAGATAGTGTTGGGGTTTTTCTGAACGGAGAGACTGGGCCCGACCGGAAGCTCGGCGCATGACCCAGAGTGCGCGCCCTTGCAAAAGGGAGAGCCAACTATGGTCCGTTCGCGATTTATTAAAGATTTGCCCCTTCTGGCGGCCCTGACCGCCGTTTACTTCCTTGCGGGGAAACTCGGTCTAAAACTAGCCTTGGTTCATGCAAGCGCCACGGCCGTATGGCCTTGCACGGGTATCGCACTGGCGGCGTTCCTGATCCTGGGGTACCGCATGTGGCCCGCCATCCTCGCGGGGGCATTCCTCGTGAACTTAACGACAGCAGGTTCGGCGGTGACGTCCGTCGGCATCGCCATCGGGAACACCTTGGAAGGAGTGGCGGGGTGTTACCTGGTTAGCCGCTTTGCAGGCGGCCGGCGGGCCTTCGAGAGGGCGCAGGACGTATTCAAATTTGCGTTCTTCGCAGGAATGGTCAGCACCACCTTAAGCGCCACCATGGGTGTCACGACACTGGCTTTGTCGGGATTCGCGGAGTGGACGAAGTATGGAACCATCTGGAGCACGTGGTGGCTAGGAGACGGGGTAGGAGCGGTAGTTATCACCCCCTTGGTACTGCTATGGTGGGAGAATCCGCGGCTGGGCTGGACACGCAGGCAGACCATTGAAGTCGCTCTCTTGTTTCTGGGATTGTGTTCGACGGCCTGGGTTGTGTTCGGAGGCCGTTTTCATTCCGCGCTGAAGAATTATCCGTTCGAATATCTCTGCATTCCGTTTCTGATCTGGGCGACGTTCCGGTTTGGACGCCGGAAGGCGACGACTGCCGTTTGCGCCCTGGCGGTGATCGCAACTTGGGGCACCTTGCGCGGGTTTGGCCCGTTCGCAAGAGAGTCGCACAACACGTCGCTGCTGCTGCTGCAAACATTCATGGGCATCATGGCCATCATGAGTGTGGCGCTGGCAGCCGAAGTTACCGAACACAAACGCGCTGAGGAACACGTGCGGCGGCTGGCGACGAGCGATCCGCTGACCGGACTTGCCAACTACCGGCGGCTTCTTGACGCGCTGGACTTGGAAATCAAGAGGTACGGGCGCACGGGAAGACCATTTGCGGTGTTGCTGCTGGACATGGACGGGCTGAAGAAAATCAATGACGCCCACGGGCATCTGGCGGGAAGCCGAGCGCTCTGCCGGCTGGCCAGCATTCTGAGGATGCATTCCCGCGAAATTGACACGGCGGCGCGATACGGAGGAGACGAATTCGTGCTGGTTCTTCCTGAAACGGAGTCGGAAGCGGCACGGCGTGTAGCGGAACGAGTTTCGGAGCGGCTCAGAGACGACGGCGAAGAACCACCCGTCACGGTGAGCGTGGGCACGGCGATATACCCGAGAGATGGCAGAACCATCGAGGAACTGCTGAGTGCAGCGGACCGAGCTCTGTATGGGGAGAAGGGGTCCTCCAAGAAAAGGTTCCGGATGTCGACCTGATGCAAGGGTCCGCTGTCCGCCTTGAGCCGGAATGAGAGAGCCTTCAGACTTTCATTGAGCTGGCGATTCCGAAGCCGTCTTTTTTTGCGCCGCCGCGGCGTAGCTTGGATGAAAAGTGACGTGGAAAAAGTCTACGAAAGGGCAGCAGCTCCAGTTATATTGGAGGCCCGTGTAAGACCATCTCACAGGACCTTCGCAGGCCGATGGAGAACCACACACATCATGTCCAAGACGTTAGAGCTCGAATTCGTGCTCGTGTCCGGCGACTATGCGACCATGAACGCCGTTTCCGGAGGCGTGAAAAAATATGGTGCCAAATTTACCCTGGTTCCGACGGCTGAAACGGCCCTGGAGTGCCTCAATCGGCGCAAAATTGACGGTGTTTTCATAGACCTTGCGGTGCCGGGCAGCCTGGAGTTGATAGCGGCCATCCGCAAGGGAGCGTCCAACTGCAAGGCGGTGATCTTTGCGTGCATCGCGAGCGCCAGGGAGTCCACCGCCGCGCTCAATGCCGGAGGGAACTTTCTTCTGCGCAAACCCCTGAGCGTGGATAGCGTGACTTTGCACATCACCATTGCAAAAGAGCTGCTGTTGCGCGAGCAGCGGCGCTACTTCCGGCATGCCGTGAATCTCGGCGTGGTCTTGAAGGAGGGGCAGACCGAGCAGAACGCCCGCATGACCAACCTGAGCGAAGAAGGGATGGCGGTGCGCACGATAAGACCGCTGAAGCATACCTCAGTCGTTGATTTCGCGTTTGATTTGCCGCTTGGAGCAAGCATCAGAGGAAAGGGCCAGGTTGCGTGGGTGAACAGCGAAGGGGCGGCGGGAATCAACCTGCAGGCTTTCCACGGGAGAGCGAAGGACCATCTCGATCTGTGGATCATGGCGCAGGAGCAACTTGCGCTGAAGGGTGCCGCGGAGCAAAACCCGGAGCAGGGAACTTGAGGAAAAGTGGTGGCTGAGGTTGTTGATTGACTGGGACGCGGTCGCTTTCTGGCAACCGATCGTGGACACGAGTAGCTAACCGCGCGTCCAAGAAGGTATCTGATAAGATTAAATACTGATTCCTCAAATAGTGTTGTGAGGCCGCGCCCACTCGCTTCCTCCCATAGCATGTTCGAAGTCGCGGGAATCGACCAAGCGACGCGCGTTTCGGGAAGTGTAGAGACCGATTCCGCGCCAAAACTTCTCCTCACCGAGTTCAGTCCTCAGCCGATCAAGGAATAAGGCGCCCCTGCCGTCGAAGCAAGAAATAAGAAGAGAAATGAGTGCAACTTGATTAGCGATTGATGCATGCCCGGCAGTCAGTTCACGGAGCGGTGGAGGACGGCGGCGATTTGACGTACTTCGTCGGCGAGGGCGGCGAATTCTTCGGGGAGGATGGACTGCATGCCGTCGGAGAGGGCTTTGTCCGGCTCATGGTGCACTTCGACGATGAGGCCATCGGCGCCAACAGCAACGGCGGCGCGAGAAAGGGGCAAAACTTTGTGGCGCTTGCCGGTGCCGTGGCTGGGATCGACGAGAATGGGGAGGTGGCTGCGCTTCTTGACGGCGGGAACGACTGCGAGGTCGAGTGTGTTGCGGGAAAAATCGGAGAAGGTGCGAACGCCGCGTTCGCAGAGCATGACATTGTAATTGCCCTCGGAAAGAATGTATTCGGCCGCCATGAGAAATTCGTCGAGAGTGGCAGACATGCCGCGCTTGAGGAGGACGGGTTTTTTGGCGCGGCCGGCGCGCTTGAGGAGAGAAAAATTCTGCATGTTGCGGGCGCCGATCTGGATGACGTCGGCGTATTCCTCGACGAGGTCGAGGGATTCGTTGTCGATGGCTTCGGTGACAATGCCGAAGCCGTGGGTAGCGCGGACTTTCGCAAGGATTTTGAGGCCGTCTTCACAGAGGCCCTGGAAGCTGTAGGGGGAAGTGCGCGGCTTGTATGCGCCGCCGCGGAAGAGCCTTGCGCCGGATTTTTTGACGCGCTCGGCAATGGCCAGGCATTGCGCTTCCGTTTCGACAGCACAGGGGCCGGCGACGAGGGCAACGTGGTTGCCGCCGACGATAACGTCGCCGGAAGGCGTGGGGATGCGCAGGACGGTATCTTCTTCCTTGGCGTCGCGGCTGACGAGTTTGTACGGTTTGCTGACAGGGATGCATTCGACGACACCGGGAAGGGATTCGAGGACACCAAGGTCGACGGCGTCTTTGTTGCCAGTGATGCCGATGGCGGTGCGAATCGAGCCGGGGATGGGATGCGCTTTGAGGCCGAGGCTTTCGATACGCTTGCAGACCTCGCGAATTTGCTCCTCGGTGGCATGGGACTGCATTACTACAAGCATGGGTAGCTCCCCCGGCGCGGCGAGTAGGGTCTTAGTTTAAGGCAAGCTGCAGACGTGCGGCAAATCAATGAGGGAGCACCGAAATGCCGCATGTCCGGCGGGTTGACTTCCAAAGGTCGATAAACTTAACTATTCGAAGGGAGGCTGTTTCATGATTCAAGTGCCCAAAGTCGGGCTCGTAGCCGTCATCATGATGTATTTCGGGCTGTTTCTTGTGATCTCTCCTGTTCTGTCTCCATCAGGTTTTCGCCATGGCGGTACGCAGAGTAACTCTCGTCAGAATCGGGATGCCAAGCCGAAAGCTCACTCGGTCGACCTGAAATGGAAGGCCAGCCCTTCTGTGGTTGTTGGTTACAACGTGTACCGGGCAGATAAATCCGAAGGTCCATATACGAAGCTGAATTCGTCTCCTGCCCGAGAAACTAATTACAAAGACACCACAGTTCAAGCGGGTCACACATACTTCTACAGGGTCACAGCGGTAGACGCCAAAGGCGGCGAGAGCGGATTCACGAGCCAGATCAAGGCTGTGGTTCCGTCTCCATAGATAAGCAGGTATCCGGCTCGTGGTCCGCAGCGCTAGGATTTCCCTCCAAAACCCGTTCGCAAAGGCCATTAAGCATTTCCCTTACCCTGATTTCAATATTTTCATGTCCGTAATTCAATAACCTCCCTGATTGTGCAGGGCCGCGAAGATTCGTAGGCTGCACATTGCCATGGCTAGGGGCGTCCCCGACCCTGACTGGAAGAATAACTAGCCCATCGGAAGCACGACTGACGTTTCCTTGGAAGCCATCGGTACAGGAGAAAAGAGAAAAATGAAAGAAGGAGGTTCGCATGCTTAAGATACATCAACACCGCTCCGCATCAGCAGCAGTTGTTCTGATGTTGGCCGGCTTGTTGACCTGGCCCGCGACTGGCCTTGCACAGCTGGGCGGGTCAACGGTCGTGGGAAGCGCAAGCGCTGTCCAAGCAACCGTTCTCGGGATTCTCGGAACGGGAACGACCACCGTACTCGCCGGCACTGGGACTCTCGGAGGTACAAATGACGCCCGGGACACCTCCATGGATACCGGGAGCATCCCATCAACCCTTAACGCGGAAACGCTTAGCACAGACACGATCAGTTGGGTCGATGAGGTTGACTCCGAAGCCTCACTCACAAACTTGAATATGACCGTAGCCGGGATCGGCATTACCGCCGATTTGGTTATGGCACAGGCGTCGCAGGTGTTAGGCGCTGCGGGCAGCGGCACCTCATACATCGACAACCTTTCCATTAACGGGATGCCGGTCGCCGTAACTGGAGCCCCGAACCAAACGATCTGGGTTTCCGGCGGTCAGGTCATTATCAACGAACAGACGATTTCATCAACTGGTACAGCCGTAGTGAACGCCCTGCACGTCGCTATCACGGGGGTTGCGGATGTGGTGATCGCGTCTGCGACCGCAGGCATTTCTTAACCGGGCATGATTGAGGCAGAAGGAGAATAAAAAATGAGCAAAAGAGAAAAAAAGATAGGTCAACTAGCAATACTGGCAATCATGGCTGGTGGACTGTTGGTGGGCCTGCTGACGGTCAGGAGCACCCCCGTATACGCTCACGTAGTTCCGGTTACGTGCGACTTCACGACCGGAGGCGGATTCGTTTACAACGACGATGGCTCGAAGGTGAACTTCGGGCTCGTGGCAGGATGTAAGAACGGCGGGTTCTTCGGCCACGTGAACGTTGTGAACCATGATACGACCGGCATGTTCGCCGGGCTACACATCAGCAGTGACAAAATTACGGGGTACCTGGATCCTTGCCGTAACAACGTCTGTGGTAGTCCGCCGCCAACCTACCGCGATATCTGTGGCGTAGCCGACACGAACCTCTTTGGGCAGGTATATTTTCGGGCGAGGACGTACGACGGCGGGGAGCCAGGTTCCGGGCCGAAAGGGCCGGACAAGTTCGGGATAAAGATCTGCCAAAAAGATATGAACGGAAACTTGGCATGCAGCGTGTATGCGCTCCCGCAAGATGGGGGGCCCTGGCTTCCGACGCGCTTCTTGCAGGGCGGCAACATCCAGCTCCACAAGAACAACCCTTCAACTTTCTACAATGGTCCGACGGATGAGAGCACGTTGTGCAACGGCGTGTTCGACGACGGATTGGGATTCTAACCACCGCCGGAGCCAAATCAAACCCACGAATGCCTTGGGGCCGGCGCGTGACTCGGCCTCAGGGCATCATTTTTATTCTGACCGGGGTGTCCATCCTTTCGGTGGTGCGTTGCGGGCCTTTTGTCTTGTGAGCGGCACGGCAAGTATTGCTCGATTCGCATGTCCCTGCACAGGACTCTTATCACGGTGTTGGGATGGTGGCGATTCGAACCCTTGCGACTCGACGGCGAAACACGGCGGGCCAAAGGTCAAGAAGGCCCTGCGCCGGCTTTTTGACTTCGTCCTCACGCGGTGACTCTGCGAATGTGGTTGACAATCCGCGCCGAAATGGCATCCAATCAAGTAGTTGTTAGATTCTGCCCCAGCCGGGAGGAAGATTTGCTCTCGGATCATGTTTTTCACCTTTTTGGCCGGTCGGTCACTATCACAGGTCGTGAACAGTTTCTCGCGGTCGTAATTCTCGTCATCGCAGCGACCGCCTGGGCGGTGCAGCAGTTCCGCCGGAGGCGCGCTGTGGTCGTGCAGAGGTCTGCGGTGAGCGACCAGGTCGTGTATGAGCTGTCGCGCATTGCGGATGCGCTGGAACGGATCGCGAATCGTCCCGCGGACCAATACATTACAGCGGCGTCTGACCGGCAGGCGGAGGAGCCGGGCCGAATCTCGCTCTCCATGTTTGGGCGATAGAGAATAGAGATAAGCCGAAATCTTGGCGGGGCGGCCTAGGAAGCAGGCCAATGCGAGAAGGGTGTCTCCGGCTGAAAAAACTAGACGCAGGAGGGTGATTTGGCGCGTGTGCTAGAATAAAGAGTTTAAGACGGAGCAGAAATCCTCGACAGGCATGCCTGAACAGCCCATCACCCAAGCGACCGCATTCGATCCGGAAGACGAGTACCGCCCAGAACCTGAGCCTGAACCGCAATCTCCTTCATGGATGAATGGGAGCACGCGGATCGGCATCCACACGTCCATTGCGGGAAGTTACGTGAATGCGCTGGAAGCAGCGCGGAAACTGGGTTGCAACGCGCTCCAGATTTTTTCGGCAAGCCCGAGGATGTGGCAGGGCGGGTCGGCGCGGATTCCGGAGGTGGACGCGCAGGCATTTCGCGCCCGGCGGGAAGAGCTGCGGCTGGGGCCGCTGGTCATTCATGCAAATTACCTGATTAACCTGGCGGCGTCGCAGCCGATGCTGCGAACGCGTTCAATCCAGGCGTTCCACGACGAGATTGTGAGAGGGGTGGCTCTGGGAGCGGATTTTCTGGTGGTGCACCCGGGCGCCCGAGGAGAGGCGACCTCGGAACAGGCGATCGCAACGATTGTGGAATCTGTCAAGCAGGCGGCGAAGCGAGTGCCGGTGGGCGGGCTGCGGATTTTGATCGAGAACACGGCAGGGATGGGCACCGCGGTAGGGGCCAGGCTGGAAGAAATCGGAGATATTCTAGCTGGGCTGAGAGGATTGCCGATTGGCGCATGTCTCGATACGGCGCATCTTTTTGCCGCGGGATACGACATCAAAGGCGAGGACGGACTGGCATCGACGATCGGGCAAATTGACGGCACGATCGGGCTCGATAATGTGCCAGTGTTTCACGTAAACGATTCGAAGATTCCGCTGGGCGGACGCGTGGACCGGCACGAGCATATCGGCAAGGGCAAGATTGGAGCAGAGGCGTTCGCGCGAATTTTACGGCACCCGCGATTGGGTACAGCAGCGCCGGAAGGACTGGCGGGGCGGGCGTTCTTGGCCGAGACGCCGATTGATGATCCGGGCGATGACCGGCGGAACGTGGCGACACTGTGGGAGCTTGCGGGGTTGAAGGATCTGGCGCCGGTGGCGGAGAAGGGATTCTCCATGCTGACCGCGGCGTTGAAGAAGAAGATTTCCGACTACCGAAAGACAGGAAAAAGGGGGAAACGTAACACAGCGATGCAGAGAACGCGCAGACACAGAGAGAAGAAGGCGAAGGCAAAGAAGCGCCGAATCATTAAGCGCGGAACGCGGAAGGAACCGACCAAGAAGAAGAGGAGATAGGCGACCGTGGCGGAACAAAATATACGAGAGGGAGCACCTGCCGCGGCGCCGGGATACGATCCGCAGAAGATCGAGGCGAAGTGGCAGAAACGCTGGGCGGAAGCCCGCGTGTTCGAATCGGAGGCGGATCCGTCGAAGCCGAAGTACTACGTGCTTGAGATGCTGCCGTATCCTTCAGGAACACTGCACATGGGACACATGCGCAACTACACCATTGGAGACGTGGTGGCACGAGTGAAGCGCATGCGGGGATTCAACGTGCTGCATCCGATGGGATGGGACGCGTTCGGGCTGCCCGCGGAAAACGCAGCGATTCAAAATAACACGCACCCGCGAACGTGGACCAACAACAACATCGCGGAATTTCAAAGAGCGCTGCGGCGGTTTGGGTTCAGCTACGACTGGCGGAGGGAGATTTCCACCTGCGAGCCGGAGTATTACCGCTGGAACCAATGGTTTTTCCTACGCATGCTGGAGCGCGGACTGGCCTACCGCAAGAAGAGCCGCGTGAACTGGTGCCCGAAATGCTGCACGGTGCTGGCAAACGAGCAGGTCGTGAATGGCGGATATTGCTGGCGGCATGAAGACACGCTGGTGGAATCGCGCGAGATTGAACAGTGGTTTCTGAAAACAACGGCGTATGCGGATCAGTTGCTCGATGATTTGAAGCAGCTCGAAGGCGGATGGCCCGAGCGGGTCATTCTGATGCAGCGGAACTGGATCGGGAAGTCGCAGGGCGCGAAGGTGAAGTTTACCGTAATGGGCGTGAGAGGCGCGAAACCAATCGAGATTTTCACAACGCGCATTGACACGATTTATGGCGCGACGGCAGTGATCCTCGCACCAGCGCATCCGCTGGTGCAGAAGCTGGTGTCCGGTTCGCCAGTGCGCGCGGAGGCGGAAACGAAGCTGGCGAAGATGCGGCAGACGTCGGTGAAGACGGAAGACCTGGCGACCATGGAGAAGGAAGGCTTCTTCACTGGGCGCTACGCCGTGAATCCCTTTAACGGGGAAAAGATTCCGATATGGGTCGGGAATTTTGTGCTGATGGAATACGGCACGGGCGCGATCATGGCTGTTCCGGCGCACGACCAGCGGGACCTGGAATTCTGCCGAAAATATGGTCTGCCGGTGCGCGTGGTGGTGCAGCCGCTCGATGGTGAGCCGCTGGTCGCGGAAAAAATGACCGCAGCGTTCGACGAGCACATGCAAGGAAGGCTCGTGAACTCCGGTCCTTATAACGGCCTCTCGCCGGACGAAGCCATTGGCAAAATGACAGCATTCGCCGAGCGGAAAGGCTTTGGCCGCAGCGAAGTCATATTCCGACTGAAGGACTGGGGGATTTCACGGCAGCGATATTGGGGCACGCCGATTCCCGTGGTGTACTGCGCAAAGGACGGAATGGTGGCAGTGCCCGACAAAGATTTGCCGGTGCTGTTGCCGCCGAACCCGAAGCTGACGGGAATGGGCGAGTCGCCGCTGGCGTCCACGCCGGAGTTCGTGAATGCGACTTGCCCGAAATGCGGCGGGCCGGCGCGACGCGAGACGGACACGATGGACACGTTCGTGGATTCGTCGTGGTATTTCTACCGCTACTGCGACCCGCACAATGACAAGGCGCCGTACGATTCGGCGAAGGTAGGCTACTGGTTCCCGATCGACCAGTACATCGGGGGAATCGCACACGCCATTCTGCACCTGCTGTACTCGCGGTTCTGGTGCAAGGTGATGCGGGACCTGGGGCTCATCCAGCATAGCGAGCCGGCGGCCCGCCTGTTTACGCAAGGGATGGTACAGAAGGGCGGCGTGGCGATGTCGAAGTCACGCGGAAACGTGGTCGGCGCAGAGGAGATGGCCCAGAAGTACGGAGCGGATACGGGCCGGCTCTACACCTTGTTTGCGGCGCCTCCAGAAAAGGACCTGGAGTGGAGCGAGGAGAGCATTGAGGGTTCGTGGCGGTTCCTGAACCGGGTGTACCGGCTCATCGAGCGGCATGCCGGAGGGGTCCAAACCGCCAGGGGTTTCGACTTTGGTCGAAGCCCGTTGTCCGAGAAGGAAAGAGAGCTGATACGGGTTACCTACCAAACATTACAACGAGTAACGCACGACTTTGAGACACGCTGGCATTTCAACTCCGCAATTGCGCTGATTATGGAGTTGACGAACGAGATTTATGCCCAGGAGCCGCTTGTGGAGGGGGTACGTCCGGAAGTGCTCCGAGAAATTTTGGAAATGCTCACACTAATGCTCGCACCGATGACCCCGCACCTGGCTGAAGAGCTGTGGGAGATGTTGGGACACTCTGACGGGTTATGGAATGCGGACTGGCCTTATTTGGGTGTGGAACAAGTGAAACTTGCGCACAACGCGGAGGTTGAAATACCTGTTCAGGTAAACGGGCGCGTGCGGGGAAGAGTGAAGGTGGCGGCGGGAGCAGGCGAGGAAGAAGTTGTGAAGCTGGCGCTGGCCGATCCCGGTGTGGCACATCATGCGGATGGGAAACGCATCGTGAAGAAGATTTTTGTGCCGGACAGATTGCTGAACCTGGTGGTGGGATAGAGCGAGAAGCGGAGCGGCGCGAGGCGGGGACAGCGATGACGGGTGAACCGAAAATGCAGAAGGTCAAGCAAAAGCCAAAGTCCGAGCTTGGCGGGGTGGTGGTGCTGGATTTTGGCGGGCAGTACACGCAGTTGATTGCGAGGCGCATTCGCGAACAACAGATATTTTCGGCAATCTTGCCATGCACGGCGTCCTTGGAGGAAATCAAGCAATATGAACCGGCCGGGATCGTGCTCTCCGGAGGGCCCAGCTCGGTTTACGACGTCGACGCACCGAAGTGCGATCCGAAGGTGCTGGCGCTGGGAATTCCCGTGCTCGGCATCTGCTATGGCATGCAGTGGATCACCCACACACTCGGGGGCAAGGTCGAGAGAGCAGAGCGGCGGGAGTATGGACGCGCCCGCCTGAAGGTTGCGTGCGGAAGCGGCTCGGAAGGCTCACATTTGTTCGTGGGCGTGCCGGAATCGCTGCGCATCTGGAACAGTCATGGCGATCACGTGCTGGCGTTGCCGGCGGGATTTCGGGCCACGGGACATACGGAAAACGCCATCGCCGCGGTGGAGGATCCGAAGCGGCAGATTTACGCGGTGCAGTTCCATGTGGAGGTGAACCACACGGAGCGGGGTACGGAGCTGCTGCGGAATTTTCTCTTCCGAGTGTGCAAAGCGGAGCCGAAGTGGAGCGGGGCGGCATTTATTGAAGAGACGACGGAGGCGCTTCGCGCAAAGGTCGGCCATAAGCGGGCGATTTGCGGGCTGAGTGGAGGGGTGGATTCCACGGTTGCGGCGGTGCTGGTTCACAGGGCGATGGGGAACCGGCTGACGAACATCTTCGTGAATACAGGGATGCTGCGCAAGGACGAGTTTGAACAGACGCTGGAAATGCTGCGGGATCGCCTGAAGCTGCACGTCATCGGGGTGGATGCCTCCGACCGGTTTCTCGCTCAATTGAAAGGGGTTATAGACCCTGAAGAGAAGCGCAGGCGGATTGGCAGGGAGTTCATTGCGGTCTTCGCCGAAGAGGCGCAGAAGCTGCAAGGGGGAGAGGCCCGCGGCGAAATCGGCTACCTAGTGCAAGGAACTTTGTATCCCGACGTGATCGAGTCGGTTTCCGTGAAAGGGCCCTCGGCGACGATCAAGACGCACCATAACGTTGGCGGCTTACCCGAGAAAATGCCTTTTGAACTGATTGAACCGCTTCGAGACCTGTTCAAGGACGAGGTGCGGCGTATCGGCCGGGACCTAGGGCTGCCGAATGAAATTCTGGTGAAACACCCGTTTCCTGGGCCCGGGCTTGCGGTGCGGCTCCTCGGAGAGGTCACCCGGGCACATCTGTTCACACTGCGGGAGGCGGACGCCATCGTGGTCGAGGAGATCCGCCGGGCGGGTTTCTATGAGAAGGTCTGGCAGGCATTTGCGGTATTGCTTCCGGTGCGGAGTGTGGGGGTGATGGGAGATGGCAGAACCTACGGGTTGACCGTGGCCGTGCGGGTGGTGGAATCCCACGACGCGATGACCGCGGATTGGGTCAAGCTGCCATCAGAGGTCTTGGAGCGCATTTCGACGCGGATCGTCAACGAAGTGCCGGGAGTCACGAGGGTGGTCTATGATATTAGTTCTAAACCACCTAGCACGATCGAATGGGAGTAAGTCCGCGCGGGCTGAGGGTGGGAGTCGCAGGATGGCACGAACCGCCGGAGGTTGGCCTTGCTGAAAAGCAGCACGCCAGCGAAAAAACAGGCCGCGCAGCGGGTGTGCGCGGCCAGACCCGTGAGACCCCCTAACACGAACTATCATTGCAACAAATGTGAGATCGCGGAATTAGCGGTTGGCCATCTTCTGGGCCATGTACAGGATGAGCTTGCGATCTCCTTCTTCCACCTTGCTCAGCAAGCGGCGAAGCTTGTTGAGAAAGCGTGCATCTTTGCCGACGCTGCCCCAGGCGATGTCATCCGACGACTTCCGCTTGGGGAGATTCGGCAACTGCGGCGGTTCCTCACCGTCATAAAAGAGTTGATAGAGTGGGCACTCGAGAGCGCGAGCCAGCTTTTCCAGCGTCTCGATGGCCGGGACAGTATGACCATTTTCGACGCGAGAAATGTAGCAACGAAGGAGGCCGGTACGTTTCTCGATGTCGCCCTGGGAGAGTTTCTTTTCTTCGCGCAGCGCGCGAAGACGGTCACCAATAATCATGGAGGCATTGTTGCATGTCGGTAAGATGGAAAGCAAGTAAAAACTTGGCGAGAACGAAATGCAACATATGATGCAGGTTGGGGCAAACGGGGAATAATGGCCGTAACCAAATGCCTATGGCACGCGTCCCAAAACTGGAGCCCCTGGACAGGCCGCCCGCAGTGACGGCCATCACAGGGCGTGCCTCGAGGCCAGCAAAAGCCGCTGACGACCGGGAGCTGGTTCGGTGGGCGCAGGCGGAGGATAAGGAGGCCTTCGAAGAACTGATCCGACGGCACCAGCATCGGGTGTTTGCCGTGGCCGGAGGGATCTTGCGAAGGCGCGAGGACGTCGAGGATATCGCGCAGCAGGTGTTCATCAAGGCGTATTTCTCGCTAAAACGGTTCGACCAGCGGGCGGCGTTCAGCACCTGGCTGTACAAGATAACGGTGAATGAATGCTGGGACTTATTGAGAAAGAAGAAAGTGCGGCCTCTGGTTTACGAGGCAGATCTGAGCGAGGAACAGGCCCGGAGGATCATAACTTCGGAAGAGGAAGGCGCCGGACCGGATATCAGCGAGAGGCTGGAAGCCAGGCAGCGCGTGGAGCGGTTGCTTGAGGGACTGGATGAACGCGACCGGCTGATGCTGATCCTGAAAGAAGTGGAAGGGTTCTCGATCGAAGAGATCGGGGAAGTTTTGGATCTGAATGCCAACACGGTGAAGGTGAGGCTCTTCCGAGCCCGGCGCCGTGTGGTAAGCCAGGCAAAGAAGCGCGGGAACTGAGAGACGCTGGCAAGAGTAGCAAGGAGGCGGGTATGTGGGACCTGCTGAAGAAGGGCAATGAAGAATGCAGGAGGTTGCGAGATTCCCTCGAGGAATCTGTGACGACGCGTTCGAATCGTGTAAGTTTGAAAGAATTGATGGAGAGCTTGCCCCTGGCGCAGCGCCACCACATTGCGGTTTGCGGGACCTGCCGCGAAGCTGCAGAGGATGTTTTGGCAGTCCGTGAAATCTTCAAGGGAGTTGCCTTGAGCGCAGAGGAGCCGCGACCATGGTTTGCAAAGCGCGTGATGGCAGCGATCGCAGCCAGTGAGCGCGAGTTGGCAGTAAGCCCGTGGACAGCGGTGCCGCAGTTTGCCTCGCGACTCGCCTGGATAACCGGGGTCGTAATCTTGGTGTTCAGCACCTGGTTGTATGAGAAACCGGGAACACCTTCGAGCAAGCAGCCCAGTGCCGCAGCCGCTCCGGAATCGATCTTTGAAGCGCCACAACCAGCAGCTCAGGACGATGTTCTGATCAGCATGGCGGAGAGCAATCCATGAGCGAAACGTCCGCAACTCGGAAAGCGGCCCTTTGGGTCGGCATCGTTTTCCTGTTAGGGGCCGCGCTCGGAGGAGTGCTTGGCTACGGTTTTGCGCATCGCGAGGTGTCGGCAGCGAACGCGCCGCTTCCCGAACCGGTCCGGCGCGCGCAGCGAGTGGAGCAGCTCACGCGGGAATTGAGTTTGACGAGTTCCCAGGCTCAGCAATTGGATGCAATCCTGCTGCGGCTTCACACGGAAGCCAAGGGTGTCCACGATCAGTCCGACGCGCAGCTCGGGCATGTGCGCCAGAAAGGGCGGGACGAAATACGCGCCATTCTCACTCCCGAACAGAAGCCGAAGTTCGAAGAATTCCTCCGGCGGCTCGATGAACAAAAAAAGCGTGCCGGCCCGAAGTAAAACCAGACAAAGGACCTGCCAACCCTGAAGACACTCCTCAAGGAAACACCGGATCCAGGCTCGTTTATTTTATAAATTTACAATCAGCTTCCCGATGTTGCCTCCGGTGAAGAGCATATTGATTGCGTCCGGCGTCTTCTCGAGACCCTCGACGATGGTTTCGCGGTCTTTGAGCTTGCCGAACATCTTCCACTGACCAAGCTGCGTGGCAGCTTCCATGAAGCGCGAAGCGTAATCCATGATGATAAAGCCCTCGACGCGAAGGCGCTTCACTAAGACAGTGCCGAGGCTCACGAGGCCGGGATCTTCCTTGTTGTAGCCGGAAATGAGGCCACAGACAACCACACGCCCGTGGAGGTTCATGCGGCCCATGACGGTGTGCATGATTTCGCCACCGACGTTTTCGAAATCGATGTCGATGCCGTTGGGAGTCGCCGCAGCGAGCTTTTCCTTCCAGTCGGGCTGTTTGTAGTTGATGGCGGCGTCGAAGCCGAGATCCTTCCTAATCCAGGTGCATTTCTCGTCGGTGCCGACAATGCCGACAACGCGACAGCCGTGAATCTTGCCGATTTGGCCGACGATGCTCCCGGTGGCGCCCGCGGCTGCGGAGACGACAAGAGTCTCGCCTTTCTTGGGCTGAGCGATTTCCATGCCGAAAAACGCGGTGAGGCCGTTCATGCCGAGTACGCCGAGGAAGACGGTATCCGACACGAAGGGAATCTTAGGGACTTTCTGGAACCCGCGCTTCTCCGAGCTGTCGAGAACCACATAATCCTGAAGGCCGGTGAGACCCATGACCCGGTCGCCCTTTCTGTAGTCGGGGTGTCGCGATTCCACGACTTCGGCAAAGCCGATTGCGCGCATGACTTCACCGATAGCCACCGCCGGAAGGTAAGTGTCCGCGGCCATCCAGACGCGCATCGTGGGATCGATGGAGAGATACTTCACGCGGGCCAGCGCCTGGCCATCTTTCAGTTCGGGGACGGGCGCTTCGAGAAGTTGCAGGTCTCCAGGTGCGAGCAGGCCTTTCGGGCGCGACTGCAGACGTAGCTGACGATTGGTTAACGACATTTCGCTCCCCAAGACTGAAAGCATCCTAAGGCAGACTCTCGGCAGATGCGGCTCGGTCTGCCGGCCGCAAATCCGCACAGCCAACGTTGGCTGTGTCACCTAGAAGGGAATGTCTTCGTCGGAGATTTCGGGGCCGCCGCCGGCGTGGCCGCCACCACCGCCAGCATCGTCCGCTGGAGCAGCTTGATCGAAGTCTTCGCCGCCGGCGCGGGCACCTGCGCTGCCGCCTCCTCCTGTTCCGGCACTTGCTGCGGCGCCCTCCGCGCGTCCACCGAGCATGCGAAAATTGTTGGCGACGATTTCAAAGCTGGTGCGCTTCTGGCCTTCCTTATCCTGCCATTCGCGGGACTGGATGCGGCCTTCGATAAAGACGAGCGAGCCCTTCTTCAGATATTGCTGCGCGATTTCCGCCTGTTTACCCCAGACCACGATCTTATGCCATTCGGTGCGCTTCTGGCGCTCGCCATTGCGGTCTTTGTAAGTTTCATCGGTCGCGAGCGAAAAATTGGCCACGGCCTGGCCGCCACCGGTGTAGCGCGTTTCAGGATCGCGACCCAGACGGCCGACGAGAATGACTTTATTGACAGACATGGAAATCTCCTTGCGGCGAGGAAGATAGCACGGGGAGAACGAAAAGTGAAATCTCGGGGAACGCTGGGGAAGAGAGAGAAGAATTAGCAGAGTCGAGGGCTGGGACTTTGACAGGGAGAAGGCGAGAGCACTCGGCGCGGAGTCAGCGGGTGGCGGTGACGTCGACCCCGAGCTCCTTCAATTTGGCGCGGGCGAGGCGGTCCTCTTCGCTGCGCGGGAAGCGCTTGATGACTTCGCGAAGTTCACGGATGCCTGCTGTTTTCTGGCCGAGATCGAGGAGCGCCAAGCCTTTCTTGAGGCGCGCCGGCGCGAGTTTGAAGCTCTTCGGATAGTTGGTGAGGACTTTGTCGTACGCGGCGACGGCTTCACCATACTGCTTTTGCTTGTAATAGATCTCACCGAGATAGAACTGGGCGTTGGAAGCGAGCTCGGTTTCGCCGTAATACTTCAGGTAGTCCTGGAATTCAGAGCGAGCGAGATCATACTTGCCGGTTTGGATGTCGCGGAGCCCGTTATCGTAGAGGGTGTTGGCGGAGGGTGCGGGGCCGCTCGGAACCGCCGAGGAACCAGAGGGAGAGACTGCGCCCGCAGTCGGGGTCGCGGTTCCGGTTGACGGGGCCGACGCGCCGCCGGAAATCTTCGCGTCGAGGCTCTGCACGGAATTCTGGAGATCGACGAGTTGCTGATTGAGCTTGCCGAGGCGGGACTTGATTTCCTCGAGATTGTCCGAAAGCCCCTGGACCTGCGTGGACATGGTGTCGAGGCGTGCACCGGAATTGGCCTGAACATCCTGCACGGACTTCTGCAGCGAGCTCATGGTGGAGCTGAGCTTCCCGACATTATCGCCGGACTGCTGGATTAGCGTCTTCATGACCGTGTTGTCCTGGGTGACCTGTGTGGAAAGATCTTTCTGGCCCTGAAGCAGGGAAGTCACGTCGCGCTGAAGTTCAATCAGTTCGCGGGCGACGGCTTCGGCAGGACGAGGGCCGACCAAGCTTCCCGCAAGTGCGCCGGCCAGAACGGCCGCGCTAAAGATGGCGATATTTCGAATACGCATGAGAAATCCTCCTAAGGGGCTCCGAAGGGCTCCAAAAAAAAACGATACAGGCCAGTGATGCAGCCTTCACTCTAATTAAGAGAGCCGCGGGCGGGCAAGGGTTTGCCCGGCCCCGCGGCCCTATCGGTCACCAACCGGTCATCGTGTCGTCAAACAGGGAGCGGCTCAGTTTGACTTCACGAAATGGCCGCGACGGTTTTGCTGCCAGCAACTTTCGTTGTGCTCCATGCAGAAAGGCTTTTCCTTGCCGTAGCTGACGGTGCTCAGCCGGTCTGCGGAAATTCCGAGCGAGATGATGTACTGCTTCACGGCGCTGGCGCGGCGATCGCCGAGGCCCAGATTGTATTCCGTGGAGCCGCGCTCGTCACAGTGTCCTTCGATGGTCGCCTTGATCTGCGGGTAGTTCTTCAGGAAATCCGCGGTTTTCGAGAGCGACTCGCGGGCATCGGGACGAATGTCCGCTTTGTCGTAATCGAAATATGCGTCGCGCACTTCCTTCAGGAAGAGCTCATCGAGGGAGGGTTGCGGGGCCGCCGCCACAGGCGGCGGAGGCGCATTTACGGTCACGCGCGCGCTGGCGTCGGCGGAGCCGCCCGGACCCGTGGCGGTGATCGTGTAAGTAGTCGAATCCGCGGGCGTGACCTTGGTCGAACCCTGGGCGGTGACGGCGCCCACTTCCGGCGAGATAGTGAGCTGCGTCGCGTCAGTAGAATTCCAGCTCAGGGTCGCTGACTCACCCTTGTTGATGGAAGTCGGACTGGCCTGCAGAGTTACGGTGGGACGAGCGGCCGCCGGCGCGGGCGCCGGAGGTTGTGGCGGCGGTGGAGCGACCTTTTTTGGGCCGCAGCCAAAAGTAAAAACAGCAGCGGCAAGTGCGGTGAGCAAGCTGGCGCGGCAGAGCGAGCGTGAAGCAAGATTCATGCGTTTCCTCCTCAACATTCTCAACATTGGAATTCCCGTGTTCGTCCCACCAGGGCCACTATCCTAACACCAGCGGGCCGAGTTCGGGAAATATCTCGTATTGCGATATATTCAAACATTGTGTCCCGGCGTGGGAACGGCAAACTCAACGGGTTGACCAATTGGGCGACTCGTTGTGTCCGGCAGCCGTTAACTGGTGCGGCTGGGAGCCATCGGCCAGCATGGTCCAGATCTGCCGCGCGCCGCCGCGCGTCGATTCGAAAACAATGTGGCGGCCGTCCGGGGCCCAGCTGGGACGCTCGTTGCGGCCCTGATCGCGTGTCAGTTCGACAAACTGCCGCGTGGCAGCGTCCATCACGTAGATGTCGTAGTTGTCGTTGGGCCGCCGCCAACTGAAAGCCAGTAACTGGCCGTTGGGCGTCCACGCCGGGTCGATGACGTAACCCATATCCGGAAGGTCCAGCTTCGTCGCGCTGGTGCCGTCGGAATTCATCAAGTAGAGCTGAGGAACCCCGCCGCGATCGCTGACGAAGGCGATGGTTTGCCCGGTTTTGGGATTCCAGCTGGGTGATACGTTTGCGCCGTTGGACATGGTCATGCGCTTGGGCCGGCCTCCGCCGACATCGGTGACGTAAAGCTCCGGATTCCCCTGCATCGAAGAAGAAAAAATGATCTGGGTGCCGTCGGGAGACCAGGCAGGAGTGATGTTGGTCCCGCGGAAGCGCGAAAACGACACCAGCTTGCCGGTATCCATTGAATACATGCAGATTTGCGCGCTGGTGAGGCCGGCCGATGGAGCAAAGCAGGTGAAGGCGATCCGCGAAGCATCGGGCGACCACCGGGGAGTGAGAGCAATGGATTTTAGGGAAGTGAGCTGCCGCTGGTTGGCGCCGTCGTAGTCCATCACCCAGATTTCCTTGGAGCCGCTGCGAGAGCTGACAAAAGCAATTTGCGTCGAGGCCACTCCTGGAAGACCGCCCGACAGCTTGCTGATGATTTCATCGGCGAATTGGTGGGCAAATTTTCGCACTTGAGCGTCCGTAGGGGCCCCGCGGTAGACTTTGCCGACGACGGCCTGCGAAGATGGACTGCGAACGTCCTGCAGCCAGGCCTCGATTGCGACTTCCGCCGTATTTTCCGACAGGTTTCCGAAACCAACGAAATTTGCGTTTGTCGGCGGACCCGCCCAGGCTGGGTATTTCAATTCGGCCGGAACGCTTGGCGCTTGAGGAGGATAGAAACTCGGGCTGGCAAGATCGAGGATGCCGCAGAATTGAAGGTCATCGCGCACGACCTGGGTGAAAAGGGAAGCGTGAGGTTTAGCGGAGTCGGAACGCGCCGCGAAATCAGCGATCGCGATGCGGGATTTCGCCTCGCCAAGTCCAGTGCCAGTTCGGAACCAATCTTGCGCCGCGGCTGAGCTTACGAAAAACAGCATGGCTGTGATGAAAAATAATCGTTCCCAACACTTCGCCAGATTCAACACATGCACCCCCCAGGGAATGTGCGACACGTAGTTCTCAATCTCAAAGCACAGCTATTGCGTTAGCGATAGATCGAAGTCAAATGTAACGTCCACATACGATCCCATATAGTCGTTGGGCAGCCGACTCACAGAGCCAAGGCTCTGCAATGCCCTCTGGGCCGAATAGTCCATGGATGAATTGCCGCTGCTTTGGAACAGTCGGATGTTGGATATGCTTCCGTCCGCATTGATTCTGAATGTTATCACTGCGTGGGCCCGGTGTGCCGCCCGCACGGCAGGATCAATGGTGTTTTGATCCCAGCCTTGGCGAATCCTGTTACGGACAGCGTCCACGTACCAGGGATAACGAGCACCAAAATCTCCTCCACCTTGACCGCTGACAGCCACGCCTGACGAGCCGCCGGGAGTTTGGGAATAGCCGGTTGGCAGAGCAGGGTTGCCGCCCTTGCCGTAAGGAACGGCATTGTCAGGAGGGGGCGTCTTGCTTTCGAAGGTCCTCGATTTTTTCGAGGGTGGAAGAGGTTTCTCTTTTTCAAATTTTGGAATTTTCTCAGCATCGGTTTTTGGTTCGGGTGGCTTAGGAGGTTCTTCTTTATGAAGACCCTTGGTTGGATCGACTGCCTTGCTCTCGGTCACAACCGATTCCTTGGGCATGGGGATACCGGCGGGGCTAACGAGGCTCACTTTCGTTCCCCCCAGGTTGCCGCCGACTCCTCCCCAGGAGTTGCCGCGGCGTTCGAGAAAGGAAGCGCCAAGCACGGCCACCGTAAGCAGGGCATGAAACACGACGGAATAAATGACGTAGCTTCGGAGGTTGAGACTGTCCGGGTTGGCGACGGCAGTGGTCATTTCTACTGTGTCCGCGCGCGTTCGGTGATGGGCTCCGTGACAATGCTGATGTTGTTGATGCCGGATTGGCGCAAGGCATCGATGACAGCCGCGAAACTCCCAAAGGGCACCGTCTCATCGCACCTCAAGAACACGCTTCGCTGGGTGCTCTTCAGTTGCGCGTGAATTCTAGCGCCAAGCTGGTGAATATTGACGGGATCATTGCCAAGGTAAATGCGTTGGGCCTTGTCCAGGGTGACCACGAGACGATCCTGATTGATATCCTTCACCGTGCGCGTTTTCGGGACGTCCACTTCGATACCCGACTGCAGGATTGGCGCGGTGATCATGAAAATGATAAGCAACACGAGAACCACGTCCACGAACGGGACCATGTTGATCTCGGAGAGCGAAGTCTGCGTGGATTTGGAGAGTTGCGGCATCTTCCCTGATTCTTTAGATGCGGCCGGGCCGGACGGGCGCGCCGCTAATTAAACATCTTCTCGACTTGCGCGGTTACTTCCAACGTAAAGGTGTCGAGCCTCTGCGCGAGATCCCGAATATTCTGCAAAAATTGATTGTAGAAGATAACCGCCGGAATCGCCGCAGCAAGGCCCGCCGCGGTGGTCACGAGGGCCTCCGCGATGCCGGGCGCCACCGCGCGAAGGCTGGCGGCTCCGGCGCTGCCAAGACCCGCGAACGCGTCGATAATCCCCCACACAGTTCCAAAGAGACCGATGAATGGCGTTACCGACCCGGTTGTAGCCAGCCAAGACATGCCTTTTTCCACGCGGCGCACTTCGTCGGCAGAAGCGAGCTGCATGCTCACGGTGACGGCCTGCAAACTTTTCAGTTTAGGCGGATGCGGATTACTCGAGACGCCCCCCACCTGGCTCTGCAGTTCGCGATAACCCGCCGCATACACCGAGGCGAAGGGTGAACCCGCCGAAGCCAGCGCCTGTGGATTGGCCACTCCGCGGGTTGCCCGGAAAAGGCGGAGGAATTGGTTGCTCTGACGCCGGATGCGCCCGAACATCCCCAGTTTCTGAAGGATCATGGCCCAGGAGATGATGGAAAAAAGAAGGAGAAGCAGAAGAACGCCGCGCGCCACCCAACCTGTTTGTGTAAGGATGCCGCCGAGATCAGCCTGAAAAATCGTTGAGAACAGAAAAATGACGTACCCCTCAGCGAAGACAAATTTTTCTGGGCGTAAGAAACGTAGCACACGCATTCAGAGCACGCAACAAATTGGATGCGGATGTTTCTAAAATTGCTGCTTATCGGGCAACGGGCAATCGCCCGAACTTCTTGCGGCTAATGTGTAAGGCGCAGAAGGACGAACCCCACAAGACCGGCGAGCAGGATCAAGACCGGCTCGGGAATCTTTTTGGTCAGTGAAAGAATTCCGAGCGATGCGCCGGCGATTAGGATGGAATTTCTATCGACCAATGTGCGCGAGGCCAGGATCAAGACCGCGCCCGTGATCGCACCAATCGCCGCGGCAGTCACACCCTTCACAAATGGGTTCACGCAGAGATTCTTCGTGAATCGGCGATAGAGCGGCGCGGCAAGCAGAACAATGAAATAGGGCGGCGCAAACACGGCAATTGCAGCCAGGGTGGCACCGGTCGGGCCGGCCACCAGATATCCGATAAAGCCCGCGGTGATGACCACCGGACCGGGAGTAATCATGGCCACTGCAACTGCGTCCAGGAACTGCCGTTCGCTCAGCCAGTGCGATTGCACGACCAAGCCTCCATAAAGGAAAGGCACGATGGCCAGACCACTGCCAAACACAAAAGCACCAGCTTTGAGGAAAAAAGTAAAAAGACCGGAGCACGTGGCCAGGCTTGCGGGGCCGTGGATTCCGGCAGTCAACCATTGGAATCCGAGGAAAAGGGAGGCGGGCAGGGCCGGCCGCGGCCTGGTTTTCACGATCAGCGCAATTACACCGCAAAGCAAGAACAGCCACGTGATCTCCGATTTCGTCCACGCTGTCGTGACGGCGCTAATGGCGAACAAACTCCATAGTAGGAGATCCTTTTTGAGAGTGTTGCGGATCAGCTTGTAGGCGCTGCGTGCCAGGATGGTGACGACCGCCGGGCCGACTCCGTAGAAAATAGATTGGATCTGGGGAAGGCTCCCGTAGTGAAGATATAGAGCGGCAATTCCCAATACCATGAGGAAGGAAGGAAGGATGAAGAACGTTCCGGTAAGCGTCGCGCCCAGATTTCCGAAGCGTACCCAGCCTAGGTACATAGCGAGCTGCGCAGCAAGAGGACCCGGGGAAAGCTGAGAGAAGGCCAGGCCCTCAAGGTAGTCGTCATGAGAGATCCAGCCGAGGTCCTCGGCAAGATCTTTTTGCATGCGGGCAGCAAGCGCTATGGGTCCGCCGAATCCCCACGTCCCCAGCCGCAGAAAATACGAGACGAATTGCGGAAGTGTACCTTTCGAGTTTGCTGTGCCTGCCGCGTCCATCTTAGAGTCGGATCGCGATTTCAATTTGCCGTCAGCTCATTTGCCGGGAGACTTGACATCGCCTAGCTGGTCGAGGGCGGCGCGGAAGCCCGCAGCAAGCTTGGCGGCCGGGCCGCGTCCCCAGTAGTGGAGAAAAATGACCGCAGGCTGCGTTGCCAACATGTGATGGTGAATGGCAACCACGTTCAGCTTGTGAGAGCGAAGCGCCTTCAGAACCGGCTTAACTTCGGTTTCGCGCATGGCGATGTCACCAGCAATTTGTGCGTCGGCGTCGTTTCCAGCAAGAGCGGCCCAGGAATTCAATCCCATGCGGGCGTTGATGGATGCGTCGTGCTCTTTAAGATTAAGATCGTCGCGGCCCAAGGTAAATTTGTACACGGACCCGAGAGCTTCGCCCTTGCTGCCGACGATGTTGTCAAGGGCGACCAGATTGAACGCCGGTCCCGCGGGAGCGGTTGCCGGAGCGGCCGCAGGAGGCCGAGGGATGAGATCCAGCGCGGGCTTGACGCGCTTGGCAAGATCGAGCGCTTTGCCGTGACCGTGTACGTGCATGAAGAAGATTCGGGGTTCCTCCCAAAAGAAATGATTGTGAAGCGCGGTAACTTCCAGCCCGTTTTCGAGCAGCGCGGACATGACCGGGTTGACCTCCTCCTGCAAGAGCACGAGGTCACCCATCATCACGTCATTACCTTCATCGCCCTTGGTTAACGCCACCCAACCACCGAACCCGAAGGGGGTGGGTGTCGCAACGCCGGAGATGGCTACATGCAAATCGCTTCGCGGCACGTTCACCTTAAGGACGTTTGCTTTGTAATCTCCGCTGCGGCCTAATTCCTTCAAGACGGCTTGATAATCAGCCGGTGTTTCTTGAGCGATCGCCGCCGAACCGGAAATGAGCGCCAGGGCCCCGGCCGCAAGGTATAAGCAGAGATTCAGGCTTGCTCTCTTCATATCTAGTCCTCCATCGAATAACGAGGCCGTTGCGGGCCCCGAATTTTCTTGCTCGCGAAACAAAGCCACGTATGGAACCACGTTTCGATCACCTGGCTTTCACTATCAAGTCATCGAAATAGGTAACTGAGTCGGCTTTCGTCCAGAGGCCGATCTTGCCCGCGTCTTTGAACGTGTCGTCCGTCGCCTCTATCTTCTTTTGGCCGTCGTAGTAGCAAATGATCTTGTTGCCGACGCACTCGACCTTGAGCTCGTGCCACTCTCCGGAAGTGACCTTGAAGTTCGCACCCGCAAATTGCCTCCGACTCCCTTTAATGACATGGTACAGGCGGTAGTTATCCTCGAGGGCATTTGCGCGGACGATGTAGTAGTTGTTGGCGTCTTGCAGGCGGAACACCAGCCCCGCGGCCCGATCAACTTCGCCAGCGACAGCCTTGAACTTCACGCTCAGCTCAAGGTCTTTGAAACTGCCTTCATCAGAAATCAAAAGAGGGAAGCGGTAGTCCGTCTTGTCCGTTGAGGTTTGGGCCACTACATTCGGCTTCGAGGGAGCGGTCGGATCGGCTGTCACGGCCCATTTTCCCTCGCTGCCTTGCCCGGTGCGGGCAGCGTGGAATTTTGCCGGCATGGCACCCGGTGTCTCGCTGTCAAAATTGTAGGAGATTGCTGTTCCAGACACCTGGGGTGGCGACGGCTTTTCCAGTGGGGCCGCAGAGACACTCGAAAAAAAAATGCGAAGAACGAAGATACTCAAGATCGGAAAAGATAGCAGGAGACCCGAAACGACGATCTTTCTCATAGCCAACCTCCTTTGCGAAACAACAACAAATCGAAGCTATCAAGGGAGTGATGAGTAGAGGCCCTGGGCCAGCTGGATACCACGTTCCAGAATTTCCCGGTCGGGCACTCCCATCCGGCCCCAGCCTTTAAGCACCTCGTCGACCCCTAGTCCTTCGGCTCGCCCAAACTTTTGATCGCCGAGGTCCGCGTCATGGACAATCTGCGCCATGACACCAACTTTGCGGTCGCGAATGCGAAAGACCTTTTGCAATGTCTCAAAGGTGCAATCATCGCCGCGATGACCAAAACCACCCTGGTACATGTCATAGGGAACGGCGTTTTGCGGCACTTGATTTTTCGTTGCAAAAAGGAACCGCGCCTTGGGATCGATAAGGCGGCGGATCAGCCATGCGGAGGTCACGCGATCGACTCCTGGCCGGGGGCGCGTAATCCAGACACGTGCGTGGTAGTTTTTGGCCGAGACCGTCCCAGTGACTTGGGAAGCCGGAGAAGACTGAGCGCCGTTCTGCAGGTGGTCCAGAAGTTCTTGTACGCGGTCGCGCAGTGGGCTGTGAAAAAAATCGATCGCCACGACTTCCTGAAAGCGCTGGCGAAGGCGCCCGAGACGAGAGGACGAGCGATTCGCGCGTGATACGGAACCGAACTGGCGGAGTTCCCGCAGCAACTCCTGATAGTCATGAGACCGCGCCTTGACGAAGCGGTCCACGACCTGCGATCCAGAGAAATTGTCAATGGACTGCACTTCCACGACCGATGCATTGCCGCGGTAGCCGCGGATTGCGGTGGCCAGCCATTCGAAGCGTTCGCGATTGGAAGAATTGTTGGGGAGCAAATAGCTGGAGTTTCCGAGTGAAACGGAGCCCAGACGCTGCAGCTTGCGCCAAATCTCCACACGTTGACTGGCGCGCCGGGTCGGGAGACCAAAAACGAGAAGAAGCCAGGGGGGAAGCTCAGCGCCTTTTATTGTTATACCCATTACAACAACACGATATAGAAACAGCAACCAGAAATCAACCGACGCGCGCGTGGTCTTCGCACCGCGCCAACTCTCGTGACTGAACAGGCTGTGGTAGAATCGAAATGCGGCGATGACACAATCTTTTCACGTGCGAATTGAGGACGTGAAGTTGCGCGGCCAAGAACCGCGCAATGACGTCCCCCCGGCGTCTGCCTCGACGGACGCGGTGAGAGGGGCGTTCTTCCTGGAGACCTTTGGATGCCAGATGAATGATCACGATTCGGAGAAGGTCGCCGGCGTTCTGCTTTCACGCGGCTACCGCCAGGTGGAGACGCCGGAAGCAGCCTCCTTAATCCTCTACAACACTTGCAGCATTCGTGAAAAGGCGGCGCAGAAAGTTTTTTCGCGGCTCGGTGAATATCGCGCGAAGCAGAGCGACGGGAAGGTCATCGGAGTGCTCGGCTGTGTCGCGCAGCAAGAAGGCGAACAGATTTTTGAGCGCGCCCCGTGGGTCAGCCTAGTCTGCGGGTCCGCAAGTTACCGCAAGCTTCCGGAAATGTTGGCGGAACTGGAGGCCGGGAATCACCGCGTCACCGGCCTCGATACCGACACCGACGAGACGTTCGAAACTGAGATGACGCGCCGCGACAATCCCTGGCGCGCCTACCTGACCATTATCGAGGGCTGCGACAAAGCGTGTTCCTATTGCGTGGTGCCGTACACGCGCGGTCCCGAGCGTAGCCGCGCCAGCGATTCCATCCTGAAGGAAGTGCGGCAGCTTGCGGATCTTGGTTATTCCGAAGTTCAACTTCTGGGACAAACGGTGAATTCTTACACCGACCCGACGCCACGAAAAATGCGTTTTTCGGAATTGCTTCTGGCCGTGGCTGATGTGCCGGGGATCCGCCGTGTGCGCTTCACCACTTCGCATCCGAGCGATTTTATGCCCGACATTGTGGAGGCGATCGAATCGCAATCGAGACTCTGCGACCACGTACACCTGCCCGTGCAATCCGGGTCCACGAAAGTGCTGCGCGCCATGCAGCGGACCTATTCGCGCGATGAGTATCTGGAAAAAATAGAGATGATGCGTCAAGCGAAGCGCCCCATCGCCATTACCACAGACATCATCGTGGGCTTTCCGGGGGAGACGGAAGCGGATTTTGAGGAGACACTGAGCCTGCTTGACGAAGTGCAGTACGACGGTTTGTTCTCGTTCAAGTATTCGCCCCGGCCGAACACGCCCTCTCTTGCCATGAATGATCCGATTCCAGAAGAGGAAAAGAGCCGGCGGCTGGCCATTCTCCAGGAAAAACAGCGTGAAATTCAGACGGCTCGGAATACGGCGCTGGTTGGCCAGACGTTTGAAGTCCTGGTCGGCGGCAAATCGCGGCGGGAAAACCAGTGGTCGGGGTATACCACCTCGCACCGCGTGCTAAATTTTGCTTCACAAGCGAAGGAGCTTCTGGGAACCTACGTTCAGGTTCGCGTTACGGGCGCAGGTCCGAACAGCCTGGTGGGCGAGCACGCCGTCTAGCTCGCGGGAGGCCTCGATGGAAGTGGAGATGAAAATCCGCGGCCTGATGATGGACCCGGTCACAAATATGCCCATCGTTGTGCTCAAGGACGTGCAAGGCCAGGCGATACTGCCGATTTGGGTCGGAGTCTACGAAGCGAACGCCATCGCCCTCGAAATCGAGAAAGTGCAAACACCGCGCCCGATGACTCATGACCTGCTGAAGAATGTCTTGCTGGGCCTCGAGGTACGCGTGCAGAAAATCGTGGTGAACGACCTGAAGGACGACACCTTCTACGCGCTCATCTGGGTCGAGCGCGACGGTCAGATGATGACCATCGATTCCCGCCCGAGCGACGCTCTGGCGCTGGCGCTGCGCATGGACTGCCCAATCTTCGTGGATGAAGAAGTCCTCAAGAACTCCAAAGTTTCCAGCGCTTTCTCCGAACGGAGTACGAGCGACCAACTCCGCACCTACCTGGAAGGCCTATCCGACGACGACCTCGGCCGCTACAAGATGTAGCAAGCAGCTTCCCGCTGCCCATTGCGATGGTTGTTTCACACCCATGAAGCTCAGGTGATCCCGTCGTCCAAGGGACAAAAAGAAAGGTGGCGAGGGAAGCAGCTCGCCACCTGGCTGAGAGTCCGTGTTCTGTGGCGCGGGCGGTTTAGGAACCGCTCTCTTTCATGTCATCCGCGGCTTGCTTGTTTGCTTTTTTGGTCTCGGATTTGGCACTGGCGTTCGGCGAAAGCTGCTCAATTGCCTTGCCGAGACTCATGGAACCCGTGCCGGTCACTTTTGCTTTGAGCGCGTCGAAGCCCCCCGGGATGTCCAGGTTCTTCGCCACGTGAGCCGCTGCAACGCATTGGCCCAAATTCTTGAAGCCGTTGCACGCCGTCTGCGCCTCCTCGCCGGTCAGCGTCTTGATCTTGCCGGCGATGGCTGTGTTATGGCTCAGCACATCGCTCGGAGAAGCGTGTGACATATCGGTGTGGCTCATTGCGCCGGTCTTATTGGCTTCACCTGTGCCCGAAGCCGGTGCGCTGGAAGGCCCATGGCCCGCGGGTGGACCACCGCCGGGATGCGAAGAACGTTGCGCAAAGGCCGGCGAACTGCAAGCAAACGTTACAGCCACGAACAGAATGAGATGCGTACGTTTCACGGATGCCTCCTGTATTCTGTATTCTGGGCTGACGGGCACGGGCAGGGTCGACCGAGCAACCTTGCCGAGGATCTCTTCTATTAGACCTACGATGCGCTGAAAGTGGAAAGGGATGCAAGCCCTTGTATTGCAGCGCATGAGCTCCGGCCGCTCCGTCGCGTATTGCGACGAAATTTTGGAAGCCGCACGGTCCAAGCGGTAGAGACAGCGTTTTGCGGATGAACCGGAAAGAACCGCCGGAGAATCAGACTTCCACCGGCAATTCGTTCGCAGGCGCCAGAACCATGCGTTGAACTCTACGCTGCCATGCGAAGAGAAGCACGATCCCTATCAAAATGAGTGCCAGGCTGAGACCAGCCCAGAGTCCGAAGGCACCCCACCCCCGGTGAAAGCAAAGCCAGGCGCCCAGCGGCAGGCCGATGATCCAGTACGCCGTGAAATGACAGAGCATGGGCGTGCGCGTGTCGCCCGCGCCGCGAAGCGCACCGGTCGCAACGGTTTGAATGCCGTCAAACAATTGAAAGGCGGCGCCCGCAGCAAGGAGAAGAATGGTGCTGCGAATGACCATATCATCGGGTGTGTACAGGCGCGCAATCCATCGCGGAAAGAGAAGAAGCAAGGCGCTGGCGCAGGCCATGAACGCGGCGCCCAGGAAGATGGCGGTGCCGCCGGCGTCGCGCGCACCTCGGGGATCTTTGCGGCCGATGGCTTGACCCACGCGCACGGCTGCTGCCGAAGAAATGCCCAGCGGTACCATGTAGGTGAAAGAAACGGTGTTCAGAGCGATTTGGTGACTGGCAAGCGCGACGGCTCCCAGGCGGCCAATGAGCGCAGTGACCAACGCGAAGACGCCAATTTCCAGCGTGATTTGCATGGCTGCGGGAAAGCCCAGGGCGATGAGGCGACGGATGCGCTTCAGTTCCGGTTGAATTGACGTGCGCAGCAGCTCTGTGCGGTGCTTCTGGTCGTACCAGAGCAGGTAGCCAACGAGGACTGCTGCAAGATAGATGCGTGCCCAGGCCGTCGACCAACCGGAACCGACAGGTCCCATCGCGGGTGCGCCGAGTTTGCCGTAGATCAGAATCCAGTTGCCGACGGCGTTGATGATGTTCGCAGTCACCAAAGCGAAGGCGATGGGGCGAACTAGGTTCATGGCCTGCATGCATCGCCGCACCGCGAAATACAGCAGAAGTGGCAACGTCCCCCAGGCCAGAGCTTTGGAGTAAGGGACGGCGAGGGAGACGACCTCCGGAGCGATGCGGGCGGAGCGAAGCAGGGGAGCGAAGAACCGGACGGGCACCATCAGTATGGGAGTAAGAGCCAAGCTGAGATAGATACCGTGCACGAGAGAGCGATGGCAGTCTTCGCGACGGCCTGCGCCGAAGGCTTGAGCGACTAGAGTGTCCAGACCGATGAGGAGTCCTCCGCCGAAGAAGGCAAGCACATGCACGAGAATGCCTCCCAGGCTGACCGCGGCGATGGCCACCGCGCTGTTGGGCAGGCGGCCGACCATCATCGTGTCAACAATGGACATGCTCATCCAGCCGAGTTCGGCGAGCACCAGCGGAATGGCCAGCCGCAAAGTGGGCCGGATCTCCGTGCGAAGTGTTTGCAGTCGAATCATGGTGGTGCGGCAAGAGAAAAGAGTGTAAGAGGCGATGAGAAAAGGTGCAAATTGTCGCCCCCGATGCCAGCCGACTTTATGTTGATAGGGAGGGGTAACTCCCCGCGCGTCCTAGACCTACAGACCCATTGACCCTGAGGAGAATCAAACCTACTCTGCAGAACGGGTTAATCGCTCCTCGCTTGCGAGCTGGAAGAAAACTTACCAGATCAAAGCGAATTGGCGGAAAGTCCAAGAAACGTTTCAGGTTAAGCCCCTGAGGAGATGATCGTGGCGCTCTTGAAAGATATGAGTTATCAAGGTCGGATGAGCCAGTCTCGTAGCACCGGACGACTCAATTCACGAGTGCCGGTGGCAATGGAATGGACCGAGGCGGGCGGGAAGATGCGGGCGGAAGGCTCCACGGTCGACATCAGCGCGAAGGGTTGCATGGCGGTGGTACCGCAGGGCTTCACAGTGGGGCAGAAGCTCCGGTTGGTGAACCTCACGAATCAGTATTCGTGTGAGGCGATTTTGGTATGGCGGGGGCACGAAGGGCGGACAGGATGGGAACTGGGGCTGGAGTTGCGGGATCCGTCCCCCGATTTCTGGGGACTCGAGTTCTAGGCATTGGGGATGGGCAGGTGAGGATCGAGCCGGGTTCAGCGTCCCGGTTTTCCACCGCCAATCGTTGTGCTCCTTCCACTTTTTCCTTGCCATTTGGCAGGTCAGAAACGTACATTAGCCTAGGCCTTGGGGGTTTTCTGGGCAAGACACCTACATATGGGAACCCAGTTGCCGGATCGCGCTGGCAGGATTTTGCGCGCGCGGGCGGAGGCAGAAACAGATGACTGCCATCATCACGATTGCGAATCAAAAAGGCGGCGTCGGAAAGACAACCACGGCGATTAATTTGGCCGCGGCGCTCGCCCTTCGCGGCAAGCGCACGTTGCTGATCGACCTCGACCCGCAGGCCAACTCGACAATCGCATTTTATGATTCCGGTGAAATTGCCACTTCCATGTTCGACGTGCTCAGCGACGGCCGGACCAGCATGGCTGCGGTCATCAAACCGACAAAGGATTCGCAGTTGTTTCTGGGGCCGGGACGGCTGGCGCTGGCGAAACTGGAACAGGTGCTCGCCGGCCAGTTTGATGCGCCGTTCAAATTGAAGGACGCGCTCGCTCCTCTGCTGAAGGATTATGAGTACGTGATCGTGGACACGCCCCCTTCGCTGGGAATCCTCACCGTGAATGCGCTCGTGGCTTCGACGCATCTGCTGGTGCCGATTCAAGCGGCGTATTTCGCGATCGAAGGAACGGACGATCTCCTGGAAACCTACGAACGCATTCGCGCGCGGCCCAACCCGGCGCTGAAGGTTCTGGGCGTGGTGATTACTCTTTTTGACAAGCGCACGAATATTTCAAAGGACACGCACGGGCAGATTCGCTCGGTATTTGGCGGAGTTCTCTTCAAGACAAGAATCACAAAGAATGTTCGGCTGGAAGAAAGCCCGGCTTACAAAGAAACGATTTTCACTTTTGCGCCGAAATCACCCGGCGCCGTCGAGTACAAAAAACTCGCGGGGGAGGTTATCCATCGTGTCGAAGAGGATCGGGTTACCCGTCACGCTGAAGATGCGGCATGACGCGCACTATGTCGAATCGCTGACAAGTTTTAGCGGCGCGGCGGTTGGGCGGATGATTCGCGTGGATCAAATCCGCCCGAATCCAGACCAGCCGCGCAAGGCGCTCGGAGATTTGCGCGAGCTCACGGAGTCGATCCTGGAAAAGGGCGTGCTGGAGCCGTTGCTGGTGCGCTATGTGCCCCGCGAGGACTGCTTCTACATCATTTCCGGCGAGCGCCGGTATCACGCCTCGCGCGCGGCGGGATTGCGCGAACTGCCGTGCATCGAGAAGACTGCCGATGACGCGGAAACGCTCGAAATCGGGCTGATCGAGAATATTCAGCGGAAAGACCTGACGCCGTTCGAGGAAGCGGACGGATTGCACCGGCTGGGGGCGCAGTTTGAGTACACGCACGAAGACATCGCCAAGAAAATCGGCCGGGCGCGGTCTTCAGTGACTGAAACGTTGTCGCTTCGCAATATTCCGGACTCGCTCCGGAAAAAGTGCATGGAGCACGGCATCCTCTCGAAGTCGCTGCTGCTGCAGGTCGCGCGGCAGCCGAATGAAAAGAAAATGATCGAGATGTTCCATCGCATCATGCAGGGTGGCTTGACGCGCGACGAGGCGCGCCGCGAACGCCGCGAAGAGCAGGCGGGACCGCAGCGCCCGAGGCCGTTCATCTTCAACTTTGAGCCGCAAGACGAGACCTTCAAGTTCCGGATTCAGTTCAAGAAGAGCCACGTTTCGCGCGATGAGCTGATCTCGACCCTTCGTGAAATCCTGGCCCAACTGGAAGGCACGTCCGCGGAAGCGGCGGATTCGACGGCAGCGTAGGCACGGCGCCATAGAGAGGCGCGTGGCTTGGCTCCGGCTGAGCTACCCCCGCCCCTGCAACCCCCTTAGAAATATCAATGCAGGAACTCACGCCGCAGCAGATGAAAATTCTGGAGCGCCTCTTTGTGGCGGGCTTCCGGCCGATTGCCATTCCTCCTTACGAAAAGGCTTTGTGCGTGAGGCGGGGCGAGTGCGCCGTGGTGCTCGCCCCTGTCCCGAATGGCGGCTTGCAGATGCTCGCGCCGCCGGTTTACCTGGTGGATGGTAATCTGAGCGTGAAGATCAGGCGCGCGGGAAAAGAAGTATTTGTGTGGAAGAAGAAAGATTTGGAAGCGACCGCTGAGAGATTGAGAGAGCTGGACGCCTTCCGGCAGGAACTCTCTGAGATTCTCGAGATGCCTTCCAGGCAGTAGAATCAGCGTAAATTTGCAATTCCGTGGGACTCCCGGCAAACTCAAATTCTGATGGGCACTTACGACATCATCTGCATCGGTGCGGGTCCGACGGGGCTGGCAACCGCGATTGAAGCCAAGCGCGCCCGGATGCGTCCGCTGGTCATCGATAAAGGATGCCTGTGCAATTCAATCTACCACTATCCGGTGAACATGGTTTTCTTCACGACTCCGGAGCTCCTTGAGATCGGGGACTTGCCGTTGGTGTGCGCGGCGGAGAAGCCCACACGCGCGGAGGCACTGAAATACTACCGCAAGGCGGCTGAGCACTACGGACTCGAACTACGGTTGTATGAACGAGTGCTGCGCGTGGATGGCCGGGATGGAAACTTCACAGTTGTTATAAAAACGGAAAAGGGAACCGAAGAGAGATACAGCAGCAAGAAAATCGCGGTCGCGACGGGCTACTACGACTTGCCGAATGAGCTTGGCGTGCCGGGCGAAGAGTTGCCGCACGTTTCGCATTACTACACCGAGCCTCACGAATTCTGGAATCAAGACGTGGTGGTCATCGGCGGCAAAAACTCCGCCGCGGAGGCGGCGCTCGACCTGTTTCGAAATGGCGCGCGGGTGACGCTGGTGCATCGGCGGAAAGATCTCGGCGCAACCATCAAGTATTGGGTGCGCCCCGACATTGAGAATCGAATCAAAGCGGGCCAGGTGAAGGCCCTGTTCGAAACGTGTGTGAAACAGATCACCAAGGATGACGCCGTGGTTGAGAACGGAGCTGGAGAAAAAAGATTGCCAGCGCGACAGGTCTTCGCTCTGATCGGTTATCATCCCGACTTTGCTTTCATCGAAAAACTCGGCGTGCGGCTCGACCCGGTGAGCCGCAGGCCATCGCTGGATCCAAATACGCTTGAGAGTAATGTTCCGGGGATTCACTTGGCGGGCGTGGTCATTGGGGGACGCCACACCGGGGAGATCTTCATTGAAAACGGCCGTTTCCACGGAAAACAAATTATTGAAGCGTTGAAAGCCTAAGTTGTCGAGGGAAGGAAAATCCAAATCGGCGGGCGATTTGCTGGCCTATAAGCCGTTTGCTAGACTGATAATTCATGGCATCCATCATACGGGAAGTAGGCGAGACGTTCGGCGCGCTGGTGAAGGGTTTCAGCGTGACCTTTCGCACGATGTTTCGCAAGACGGTCACGGAAAATTATCCGCACGAGCCGGTGCATTTTCAGCCGAGGTATCGTGGGATTCATGTGCTGCATCGCGACGAGAATGGCCTCGAAAAGTGCGTTGGCTGTTTTCTATGCGCCGCTGCATGCCCTGCGAACTGCATTTACATCGAAGCCGCCGAAAACGTTGACGCGAACCGCATCTCGGCGGGCGAACGCTACGCGAGTGTCTACAACATCGACTACTCGCGGTGCATTTTCTGCGGCTACTGCGTGGAAGCCTGCCCGACTGATGCCATTACTCACGGTCACGGCTTTGAACTCGCGACTTACGACATCAACTCTCTGGTTTTCCGCAAAGAACAGCTTCTTGAAAAAGAGCCCACGGACGCCACTGTCTCTGCGCGCTAGTTCAGTTCCACTCTAATCTTGCAGCTTCCCCCAAATACATCCGCAGTCTGACTGTGCCTTTTGCAACATGCTCGCCGCGGCGTTCGCGCGGCAGCGTCCTCTAATACCTATAACGCTGCATGGACGTAAGTCGGGCGTGGTGAGCATGGAGGCGGGGATGATGCTGCCCGTTGGAAGAAGAGGCGAGGCGCACGCACGCGAGGCGCTGGAGGGAAGCGCCGCGGCGAGAGAGCGGAAGCCCCTGGCGAACACGGCTCCAAACACACTTCTGAGGAAGAAAGAGAGGAGCGTCGTGAGCGGCAATTTCAGGGGCAAACTAGCGTTCCAGCATCCAAAAATAGCCACCTCCTCAAGCGTGGCCGCGGTTTACGCGCGGCGAAGCGGCCCGATCCGGAAAAAGATTATCGGACACGGCATGTCCGTTTTTCTGGAGCGACTCGGCGGCCGGAGCGGTTTCCGGCGCGCGCGAAGTGCGTTCGCGCAGGTCCATCACGTAACGCGCCAGCATGGCGGCGGAGCTTTCATCCACCCATTGGTCGAGAAGCGCGGCAATCTCCTTGCGGAGATTCGCGGCATGGCTGAGCCGGGAGAGTTCGTAGCTCTGGAGCGAGACGCGCGAAGCCGAGAGAAGGAACTCCCACGGAGGTTGGGTATTGAAACGGGTCAAGCGGGGCCTCCTGGAGGCCGATACATCTACAGTAAATATGTTAGTAATAATTGTCTATAGTACCGGATAGTAAAAGCTGTGGAAAACTGTGGAAAACTTCGGAGGCCTAGTCCTGGGTCCGGGCCAAGAGTGTGCGCCGGAAATGGCGCCGGGGTACAGGCCAGCGCTGGGGTAGCGGAGATGCAGGCGTGCAGCTCGTGCGCGGGGGATTACGAGGACCCGGACCGCACGGCCTGGCCGCCGCCGGATGACCCACGGCAGAGAGCAGCCCCGACGGAGCACGCGGCGGCGGACCCGGCGTCAGAAGAGTTTCCTGCCGAAGAACATTGACCGGCGGGAGAGGAGGCGACGATGCGGAAAACTCGGAGAAGGATACCCAAGCGAAGCGCGCGGCGAAGGCAGCGCGACGTCCTTTGCGACGTGATGCTGAGCGCCAGGCAATGCGAGACGTGGCTGACGCTCGACGAGCTCGCCAAGCTCACGCATTACCCGCCGGCAAGCATTTCCGCGCAGTTGCGGCACCTGCGGAAGCCGCAGTTTGGCGCGTTCCTGGTGAAGAAGCGGCCGCGCACGATGCGTACGGTCTTGCGTGGAGAAGATTTCGGAACCACCTGGGAGTACCAGCTCAAGCGCGCGATTCACAGGAAGTGGGTGGGCCGGGGCTCGCGACGGGCCGCTCGACGGCTTTCGGCGCAGGCGTCCGTGAACTGAATTTCAAAAGTGCGGGCGTCGGAGGAATCATGAGCTTCAAACCGGAGGTGGCGCTGTGCCGGTAAAGCCAGAACTGGCGTTTGATGTGTGCTGGGAAGTGTACCGCGCCGCGCGCGAGGTGCTGGAGACGAAGCGCGGCGTTTCGGCGCTGAACTGGAAGGACACCGGGAAATTTCTCTGGCGGCCGGACTTCCGCGCGCGGCTCAATGAGTGGGTGGCGGATTTTGCGCTGGCGGGGCAGGCGGCGCTCGACGGGCCGGAGTACGCCTCGCGCATGGTGATGTTCCGCCTCTACTACCTGGGCCTCACGCCGTATGAAAATGCGCGGCACTTCCTTGGACTAAGCGAGCATAGCTGGGTGAACTGGTCGGAAGAGATTCGCCACCGCTGCGGCAGGGAATTGCTCCGCCGCAACATGTTCCCTCCACGCAAATACTTTCAGACCTGCGGGTAGCGCTCGATCCCGGGCAATAGTCGTTTGGCGCCGGAGGGCGGATGGCGTTAAAATGGCGGGGACAGCCCAGAGTGGAGGTCAAATCATGGACCCCGAAACCAAGCGCGCTTGGCACAGGCTGCAGAAAGAAGTAAAAGAGGACGCACCGATCGTGCTGCGCGGGCTGGCGAGCTCCGGGAAGCGTATCTCTCAGCGGCTCTATTCTGCTGTGGTTCGCGGCTATAAATCCTGGATGAGCCGCGCCAAAGAATGGGAAGTATCATTCGGCGGCAGAAAAGCGCTGGTCTCCCAGCTCACCCGCGTCCGGCTGCGCTCGCCGATCTACAAGGTGTAATAGACCCGCCGCATCCCGTCAACCGGCCCGTGGTTCTTCTAGGGAGTAGTGTTGCCAGTTGACAAGGCACCCGCGTGAGGCCAGGTGATCCGCCCCACACGTCACCGACGCGGAGGTGCAGTGCCGAATTCCCCGGAAGGATTCACAGCCGATTGAGCGAGAACATCAGAGGGATTTCAGGTGCGAGGAAATCCAGTCGCGGATTCGATCGAAGCGAAATTCACCTTTGCTGATCTCCTCGGTCATGAAGTTGTACGCCTGCAGCGGATCCACCTCCAGGCAGGAGCCATTTAGTCTGAGAAACGTATCCGTGACGGCAAAGCTTGTTCGCTTGTTCCCGTCGAGGAACGTGTGGTTGTTTGCGAGCGACTCCATCAGGGCCGCCGCTTCTTCGACTAAGGTGGCGTAGTAGCCCGTCTGCGGACGGAGAACGGCGGCCTCAAGCCTCCCTTCATCGAGCAGACCATGAGCGCCTCCAAATTGATCAATCAGTTGCTTGTGGAACTCTTTGGCTTCCGCGACGGTCGGGTAAACGCGGCCTGGCATCTAGCTCTTGGCCAGGAGTTCGTGAAGTTTCCGGTTTTTATCAGTGGAGCGGCGAAAATGAGTCATCGCTTCCGGCCGCACGGCGCTCTGCGAGGGAGCAACAAGCTGGATGTAATTCTCCATGGCCCGCTCCAGCACAAAGCGCACGGATTGCCCGTTTTCCGTCGCCATTTTGGAAAATTTGGAGTAGAGCTTCTTGTCGATTTCCGGACCTATCTTTACCGTCGTGCCCTTGGCCATAACTGTCCTCCGCTGCTAACTCGTATTCTACCTGAGTGTCTGCGCTTTTCAAGATAAATCTAGAATTCCCCAGATAACGTCTGCTGCTGCACGGCGCCCTTCTACTAAACTTTTTTCCGTGGATTCTTCAAACCATGGGGAGGCGCATTAGCCGGAAAGGCGGACTTGGCCGAGCAAGAGCCATGCCAGAAAAACCGCGCCCGCCAAAGCCAGCGAAACACTCAGCAGCGTGCCAATGAGAACGTATTCGGCAAAACGGACGGATTTGAATTCCGGATACCGGACGATGGCCTTGGCGGTCAGAATCAGCCCCACCGCCACGGGAGATTGCAGGAGCAGCGCGGTGAGAATCAAGAAGCGCTCGAGCCAGCCAATGTACAGGCCGGCATTTTGCAACTGCTCTCCGGATTCCCGGGGTTCAATCGTCTTCACGCTCTCCGCCATGGAACGCGTCAGGAAGCGAATCAGGTAGCCTCCGCCAAAGATGACGCCAAGGTAGACCACCGGCACGGCGAGAAATTTGTTCCCGGCTCTCCGGTAACTTGCAATTACGATCGCGAGCACGCTGAAGGAGACGCCAGGCGACAGCAGCCAGGCTGCCAGAGCCACGGTCAGAAAATGCGCAAGCTGATCGGCAACGTAGGCGCCGGCTCCTTTGCCGGCCTTACGTCTGGCGGCCAGCCGCATTTTGGCAAGATCGATCAGCAGATGAGCGAGCGTTAGACCGCCGATCACCAGGTGCGTTCTGAGGGCCACGATCGTACCGGGAATGAAAAATCCGGCGAGGAGGATGGCGCAGAGATAGTGAATCAGCCCATGCGCAAGATAAGCAAAGGGCTGTCCGCGCTGTTTTTGTTCGATCAGGCGGTGGGTCTGAAAAACAAAATCGGCCAGGAGATGCGCCAGGTAAAGGGCCAGCAGCGTCCGGAAGAGTATTTGCATGATTTCGTGCAATTCCTAGAATTTGTACGTTACTGTACAACTAATCAAAAGTGCGCCCGATGAACGATCCGGCGATGCGGGCCGTTTCCATGAGCTGCCAATAGTATCCGCGTTTGAGATTCCTGGATACCGTGGAAGTGTCCCGTTGGAGCCGCCGGGCGACTCGCCCGAGCTTCGGCCGGCCAAGAATTGACCGCCTCTCGGTCATGCCTTCAATTGACTCCGACCGGGTCGGGGTCAGGAACAGTGGCCCGATGGCCTCCCATTGCGTTGCCGTGATCTTCAGCATTGTCCCGATGGCCTCCCACTGCTTTGCGGTGATCTTCAGCACCAGCGTGTCGTGCAAGCCGTAGATCAGGTTGATGGTGCTGTCGAAATCCTTGTTGCGGGATGCAAAGGCCGTGAGGACCTCAAATTTGAAAAGGCGGCCGCCCTTGATGTTTTCGGTGGCCCGGCGCGCGCATTGAAAGGCCTCGCCGCTCAGCCGGTTCACGGGCGGCCGGATACGTTCGGAGATGCGGCCAATGCCGATTCCCAGGCGCAAGGAGAGAGGCTGAAGCAAGGAGCGCAGGTCCAGAAGCAGAGCGGGAAGGGAGGGCAGTTCGCCCGCAACGGTCTGGAACTCATCCCCGGCGGTCACGGAATAGGGCAGCCGGATGAGTTTCTGATCCAAATGCCGTTTGGACGCGGCGGCGAGCTTTTTCCCCAGCAGGGCGCGCACGTCCGCGCGCGTGCTGGAGGCCACGACATCGGCGATCAAAACAGCGTAGATTCCGGAAGGCATGGGGCGCTCCTGGCCTCATTATACTATTTGTACGAAAATGTACAATATATTATTTTTGTATGAAAACGTACAAATAATAGGATTTGCACGATATCGTGCAAATAGCAAAAAGGGCAGCAACGCCCGGCCCAGGGGTTTTCCCGCGGATGCGTCAGTGGGAGTTCTGGCCGCGCCCGCCGCTAAGAAGCAAATACGCTCCGAGCAACGACAGGACGCCAAGGGCGGCCGCCACAAGGGTGTGCACGGCGAGGAACAGATGGCTTTCCTCATGACGGGCAAGCATGTGCACCGTATCGTGGTACATGATGTGCCCAAAGGCCAAGGTGGTGAACACAACCGATACGCCGGTGACAATAAATAGAGCCCGTTTCATATTCCTCCTAAAGGCGACATCCAGTTGAAGCACAGCCCTGCCTGCCGAGGACTGTGAACTTGGCATAAAATACACGAAACTTGCTCTCCGCGGTTTAGTCTTTCAGCTCCGGCGGATTGGGGCGGCTGGCGGGCGGCACGATGTTGTTCTCGCGCTAGTAGAGAATCATCTGGCCGTAGTGATCGGCGGCATGCCAAACCACCACGGTAGCCAGGCCGAGGCGCGTGTTCGGTCCGGCGTAAGGCCCTTCGTTCGTTTGGAAGCAGTGGACCCACACTCCCAGCGCGATCGAATTTTGATCCGCCGGGTCGCGCCCCGAAAGCGCAGACCAGTTTGAAGCCTGCGGCGGTTGCGGCACTACGGTGTGGCCGCTGCCGCGCTGGCTGCGGCTTGAACCGGGCGATAGCCGCAGGTCGCGGCTTTGCGCATCGCCTCGATGCCCTCGGCGTTGGACAACAGCGCCGTGGTCTGGCAGTCGCGCAGCGAGCCGCCGGCGGCGAACGCCAGCGCGATCGCGGCCGCGGAGACGTTGTCCGGCATTTCGGTAATGAGCACCGCGTCATACTGGCCGAAGGCGAAGTACGAGTTCAGCACCCTTCCGCCAAGTTTATCGACCGGAGCGCGCACGGCGTCAAAGCGATCCTGTGGATTGGCGATGAGCCGCGCCAGGGCTTCGGGCGTGTAACTTACCTGATGAAGAAAGAACGGCATGGCAGGCCTCCTTACGGGGAGTGAGATTCGTGGGATGGCCGAACTATGCTCCCCTGAAGCGCGCCAGTCAAGAGGAAGAGTCAAGAAGCAGTTGGCGGAGGTGCTGTCCTAATTCGGGTTTTTGGACTTTTTTTTCTTGCGGGCTTTGGCAAGGGCCATGTCAGATTCAGCTAAAAATTGCAAAGTGGCCACGGCGTTCGGCTTAATTCCTTCGGTTTCAAACTTGTCTGCGGCAATGGCTGCTTTTTTTGCGAACCGTCGCAATCGCTTGCGCTCCTTCTTGTTGTAACGGAAAGGGCGACTCATAAATTCAATCATAGCCCAACCCAGAGAAAAGCAGCGCGGATAATTCCAAATTAGGACACTACCATCGGTGGATCTGTTGCGGCTTGGCCGCGAGCGGAGATACCACTATTCAATGCTGGTATTGAATATGGCACAATAAGCCGTTATGGACACAGCGCGTAAGATCACCGTGGAAGTGCCACAGGAGCTTCTTGAGAAGGCGCAGCGCGCCAGCGGTGTCGGCATCACCCAGACCGTTCGTACGGGGCTGCAGCTCGTTGCGGCATCGCGGACTTACGCCCGCCTGCGCCGGCTCCGAGGGAAGGTCCGCTTCTCGCGCACCGTCGCAGAGCTGAAAGCCGACCGATGATCGCAGCGGACACCAGCACATGGGTTGCGTTTCTAGAAGCCGGCGTAGGCGAGGATGCACAGCTACTCGATAAGGCGCTCGAAGACCGGCAGGTGGTAATGGTGCCAGTAGTGCTCACCGAATTGCTGAGCGATTCTAAGCTTCCTTCAGGCGTTGCCGAAACCCTCTCGGACGTACCATTGCTCGAGATCACATCTGGCTACTGGCGCCGTGCAGGAGTATTGCGAGCGAAGGTGCTGGCAAAGCGCCGCAAGGCGCGCCTCGGCGACGCGCTGATCGCACAGAGCTGTATCGACGGGGGCATTCCGCTCCTTACGCGAGATCGGGACTTCCGGGCGTTTGCCCAAGCTGCGGGCCTCGATCTTGTGCTTGGGTCTGGAATAGCCTGAGTCGATAAGTCCTATCGCAGCAGGGAACAACGTGGATCACTGCCGGAGCGCCTCGGTGGCAAGGGCAATCGCAATCTTTGTGCTTCTTCATTTTTAATCCGCACCAGGGTCGTTGGGCCCGCGGCTTCCAATGTCACTGAAAACACGAGAGTAACAAGAATTCTTGCGAATTCGTAAGATTTCTCTTGACATCATATACAGATGTGGTATACTCGCTTTCGTAGAAAAGTGCGTCCCGGTCCCGACCGGGACGTTTTGCTTTTCGGGGCAGGGAAAAGCCATTTACCTCCTCTTGAGTCCTGAACAAGTTATCGGAAACAATTAAGTGCGTTCCCGCGTTCTGTTCTGGCTCAGCCTGTGAAAACTGTGACTCCAGCGACGGGGTCTTGCCATTAGAGAGGGCAAGGGCGCAGGCGAAGACCTGAGCCCGCTATCGGGCGAATACCTGATTGCAGACAAGGCATTGGTCCAGCAGGCTTTCTTCACCGTTGCCACCCAGTTCCGACGGTCGCCGCGGGTTTTTGCGGCACCTGGGGTGGTGTATGGACCCGCGTCCTTCTCGGCGGACCGAGAATCGCACTCCTCTCGAAGTGGCCATAACGCTGGTGAGCCTGGACCTGGTTACCTACGAAGTTACGACCACCCGGGATGTGAGTCTTCACGGCGCCGGCGTTTTGACGAAACAGCAGTGGTCGCCCAACGAGCGCCTCGACGTTCGGTCTCTCCAGGGCAGTTTCAACGGCTTTGCCCGCGTGGTCCACTGCAAGCAGAGGAAAGACGCTGCTTTCGTCATGGGGGTGGAGTTTTTTTTCACAGACGGCCTCTGGAAGGAGGGTCACGCGCATTCCAGCGGTGTCGCGGGGGCATGAAGATTTCTCTTGACATTAATTCATTGAGTGGTATACTCACTCACGTAGAAAAGTGCGCCCCGGCAATTCGACATTGTCCGGGACGTTTTGCTTTTTAGGGCTGTCCTTTCGCTGTTCCGAAACTGCCTCAATTTTCCTAACAAACATAAAAACAGCGGCATAGAGCCCGCTGATACATGAAGTTGGGAACGATGCGCGCCGCTTGCGCAGAGCGCCAAGCGGCGAAGCGCGTGCGCAGCTCCGAGTCTTCCTTCGACTAACAACTGAAAACTAAGAACTGCGGTCAGGGCCGCAAGGAGCCAAGATGCCGAGCTATCAGAATGTGACCCCGCCGATCTCCCTGTTTTCCGGTGATGTGGGTTTCAGCTTCAACAACGAAGCGTTTCCGGGCAGTGCGACCTCGGGCAGCCAGTTTGCGCTCCCGAGTTTCACCGGAGTGCCGGACAGCGGCACGGCGGTGCGCTGGCAGACGATTTTCGGCACCGCGCCGACGGCCGTGAACCTGGTGTTGCAGGGCGCCATGGCCGACGTGGACGCGGAATACCAGACCATTGACACCACGACCGCGACCGCCGGCGAAGCGCGCACCGTCGCCGCCGTGCAGGCCAAATTCCTGCGCATCCGGTTTGTCTCTTCCACCGGCGGCGCCGGCCTAACCGCCAAGCTGATGGTCTGAAGCGATAAGCGCTGCTTCTTTCTCCGGCAACCTGTAGCTCAGGCCTTTAGGCCTGAGGTTTTTCTGCTCCAGCTCAGGCGACATTACCCGCTGGAGCGCTGAGCGAGAACACCCTCACCCCTAAAGGGGTGAGCTACAGGGTTGACGACAAAGAGGTGCGCGACGGAGGGGCCAAGCTCATGCCGAAGTCGCTCTGGGCGCATGAACCGATCCTCACGCCGGAGCGCAAGCTCTGGCGCGCCGTGCTGGAGCAGGCCTACTTGGACTCCGAACTGCCACGGTCCCGCGATGGATCGGAGCCGGACGATTGCGCCCGGGCGCGAAGATATTTGCGCGCCGACAGCCGCTTTGAAGCGGCAAATCTCGAACTTGTTTGCGATTTTGCGGATCTGCCCGCGGGCCGCCTCGTTTTATGGGCGCGGCAGCGGTATCCGCTCGCCGCTTAGTTGTCACTCGACATTTATCCGTAGAAGTGGGAGCCCCAGAAGACGCTCTCTTCTCTTACTTAAAACTGAAAACTGAACACCGAACACTCCGTACGACGGTTAGCACCCTTCACACCTCATGACACGCGGGAACAATACACGCAAACCCAACGGGCATGCCGGGCCGCACGGCCGCGACAACGCTGCTGCTGGCCGCATAGCGGCCAACGGCCATGGTCCGGCCTCCACGGAGCGGGGCGGGATCCCGGTGCACCGGGATCAAGCTGCGTCTGACGACGCCAGCGGAGCTTCCGTTGCAAGCGCGGCAACCTCCGCCGCAGCCGGCGCGGACCGCGAGGCGTGCGCTGAGGCGGCGCCGCCCCCGCCGAATGGAGCCGCGCACGAGCCGGCAGGGAAGAAGCCGCGCGCCCCGAGCAAATCGAAAAAAGTTCCGCCGGGCGAAGGCCCGCTCCCGGAAAGCCCCGGCGATTTCGTCAATGAAATTCACGGGCGCATCGATTTATTTCGCATCTGGCACAACCTGCTCAAAACCAAAGACGTAAAAATCAAGCAGCGCGCGGTCGAGCGGCTCACGGACATGCGCTACAAGGGCGCGGCCGCCTCGGAAGAAGAGCCCCAGCAGGTCGTGGCCGATATTGACAGCGCTGTCGCCCGGCGCGCAGCGCAAGGAGCAAAGAAATGACCGAAGTTTCTCTTCCTAACCAATCTTTCTTCGAAAAGCTGACCAACGCGATTCACCTGGACTACCTGCTGAAGATCGCCGGCGTGGGCGGCTTCGTCTGGGCGTTCCTGGCTTCCTGGCACACGCTCGGATTTGGCGTGAAAGCCGGCATGCTCGCTTCCGTGGCTGCCTGGATTGTCGGCAGCCGATTCTCGAAGATCTACCGCTAAGCGAATTTTTCCCAAATTGAGAAATTTGTGAAAATAAAGTGTCTCAGCGACCGCTATCGGCCTTTCGATCGCCAAAAACAGTTTCACCTGAGCACCGCGAAATACCGGCTCTTTGGCGGAGCCGCAGGCCCGGGCAAGACCAAAGGGTTGCTCTGGGAGGCCATCTTGCAGGCGACGGCGGTGGCCGGGTCGGACACCTTGCTGCTGCGGCGCACCTATCCGGAATTGGAATCGTCGCTGCTCGCTTACTTTCGCCGCGACGTGCCGCGCGCTTTTTACAAAAGCTACAACGAAGCGAAGCATGTCGTAACCTGGAAAAACGGTTCAACCACGCGCTTCGGCTACTGCCGCAACGAGCACGACGTTTACCAGTATCAGGGCGCGGAGTTCCTGTTCATCGGCCTCGACGAGTTGACGCACTTCACGCTGAAGCAGTGGCAGTTTCTCACTTCGCGCAACCGCTGCCCCGTGCCGGGAAGCTTTTGCACCATGGCCGGCGCGACGAACCCGGGGAACATCGGCCACGCCTGGGTCAAGGCGCTGTGGGTTGATCACGTGCCGCCGCCGGGCTTCGAGCGGCCGGAATTGTACAACCCGCGCGATTACGATTTCATTCGCGCGCGGCTCGACGACAACCCCATTTACGCCAACGACGCCGAATACCGGCGCACCCTGGAAGCACTGCCGGAGCATTTGCGCCGCGCGTTTCTTGAAGGCGACTGGAACGTTTTCGCCGGGCAGTATTTCGACGTTTTCGAGTATGGACGCCACACCGCGCGCCCGGAAGAGCTCCGGCTCGAACCGTGGTGGCCGCGCTGGATTTCGATTGACTGGGGCTTCCAGCATCCCAGCGCGGTCTGTTGGCATTGCGCTATTCCAGTCGACAGTCGACAGTCAAAAGTTGAAAGTAAAAGCAATGCAAGATTTGAAGATTCTTCTTTTAACTTTCAACCTTCAACTTTCAACTCGCGCATCGTCACCTACCGCGAATTCGTGCAAAGCGGCCTTTCACCGCGCATGCTGGCCCAGGCCATTGCCGAGCGCAGCGGCCGCGAGCACATCGTAGAGGTGTTTCTTTCTCCGGACGCCTTTGCGCACCGCACTTCGGAGGCGTCCATCGCGGAGCAGCTCGGCGACGTGCTCGTCGCCAACGGCTTGCCGCGGTCGTCGCCTGCCGATGACGACCGTATCGGCGGCTGGCAATTGATGTACCAGCTGCTTGAATCGGATTCCTGGGTGATCGCCGAGAATTGCGCGAAGCTCATCGAGTGCTTGCCGCAACTGGTGCGCGACGATCGCCGCGTCGAAGACATTCGCAAGGTGGACGGCGACGATCCCGCCGACGCCGCGCGCTACGGATTGGTCTCCGGCGGAAGGATCGCCGGTGTTGGGCCGGCCTTTGTGCCGGCCAGGGCGGGGCAGGCCCCGCCCCTCTATCCGCCGCACGGCGGGCCGCATTTTGTCACCGGCATGCCGCTCGATGAGCAAATCGCGCGGCAAGTCAGCGCGCAGGATCCAACTTCGCGCGCCATTCATTACCAGCGCCTCGAATCGGAAGCGCGCAAGCACTTTCGTCCGAAGCCTCTCCCGCGCCGCCGCTGGTAACGGGGTCAGGCTTGGCAAGTTTTACGGCGGCGCGTCTGGATCATAGGAGCGGCGGATCATTGCGCAAAGCTCGCGCATTCGACGATCCGAGAGAGGTCGCGGCTGCCGCTCGATCAAACGTGACTTGCGAATCGTATTCATGAAGTGGCATTTGATCCAGGAAGGACCTGGTAGTCCAGTTTCACCGGGTTCGAGCCGGAGAGTTGTGGGTCCGTTCTCCCCGCGGGAACTGAAAGGAACCACGAGAATGGATTCGATGTAGTTGCTGCGATTGCGGGAATCAAGGGAGACGACTACCACCCAGTGGCGAACGGGCGGATCCCCGATATTTGCAGTCCAAATCTCTCCGCGACGCGCGAGTGGCCAATTCCTCGCCGGACTACTCATCGAAGTTTACAAGCCCGGCCTCGTATCCAAGCGCTTCGCCAAGACGATTCTCTTCTTCAAGCGCCTCCGGGGAGAGGGAAGCGAAGTACGCCTCTGTCGCGGCCTCCAACCGCTCGCGAGACTCGGCCCGGCGGGCGACGGCGATCGCGCGGTCAACTGCCTCCGCGAGGGTAGCGGCCTTGCCACGCTTGATCAGCGATTTCAGGAATGCTTCATTTTCGGGGGCGATTGTCGTGGAGATCTTTTGTCGGTTGTAGCGCATGGGACAGGCGGCTCCTTTATCCACGGACAATGATACCACATATTGTCGGAAAATAATCAGATATTCTATCATCTAAAGTAGATGACAGGGCAGGTGACGTGCGAGACTTTCTTCAACGGTTGCTGCAGGGGCGGTACGTCCGGCTGCTTGAAGAAGAAGTAGCGCGGCTGCGGGCAGAGAACCGCGCGCTGATGAATTCGCTCCTGGGCACCGCCGGATTTCCTCCAGTGGAGTTTCCCGAAGCGCCCAAGCCGCAGCCTTTGCCGCGTCTGCGCAAGCGTTCCTGGCACCAGATCCAGGCCTGGCGCGAAACCGAATCGTGCCGTTTACGCCCCGGCTCTGCCGGGGTCGCGCGCGACGCGGCGATGAATTCTGAGGGCAGGGAAGAAGCGAGGCCGAATGGACCTGTATCGCGCAGCTGAAACTTGGACGGGCGGCCCGGGCGCGATCGCGCCGGCGGATGGGAACTACGCGCACCCTCCGGTCATTCCGAATGGAGTGGAGCGGACTGAGGAATCTCTCTTCGGTTCTGCGCGCGAAAATGGAAGAGAGATTCCTCGCTTCGCTCGGAATGACGGAAAAGGGATGAATGACGGGGAGCGTCGGACCGGCGAAGAAAGTTCGTCCGTACCGTCAGATCTTGGCCCGAATAACGAGAGGCTCGAGGATGTAAAGCCGGAGCTGGTGCACGCGCTGCGCGAGTTGGTGCGGCAATATCGCCAGGAAGGCGTGGTCGCGCGGCGGCATGAAATCCGCCGCATTCGCCAGGCGCGGCTTTTCTGGCAGGGCCTGCAATACGCCTGGTGGAACCCCAACGACATGAACTGGCATTTGCCGTTCGAGCAGCGCTTCAGCGACGACCGCGCGCTCGAAGAGATGCCGCGCTACCAGTTCGTCACGAATTTTTATCAGGGGTTCGGGCTGTCGTTCATTGCCGTGCTTTCGCAGGATGTGCCCAGCGTGCGCTTCTATCCGCAGTCCGCGCAATCGCTCGAGGACATTGCCGCGGCGCGCGCCGCCAGCGACGTTTCCCAATTGATCGAGCAGAACAATCACGTCGAGCAGTTGCTCACCTCCATCGGCTATTTCCTGTGGACCGACGGGAAGCTCGGCGCGTATGTGCGTTACGTCGCGGACGGCCAGCGCTTCGGTTTCCACGAAGAAAATATTCTGGAAGCGCTGGAAATCCCGCTCGGCGAAGACGTTTACGTTTGCCCGCAATGCGGCAAGGAAACGCCGGCGCCTCACCCTGTAGCTCAGGCCTTTAGGCCTGAGGGTGTTTCTTCTCCCGAACGGTTAGCGAACGCTGGCGGACAAGACCTCACCCCTGAAGGGGTGAGCTACAGCAACGACGACGAATTTTCTTCCACCAGTCACGAGTCACCAGCCACGAGTTATCTTTCCTGCCCGGCCTGCGGCGCCGAACTGACCGACGCGAATCTGCGCAAGGCCGAACGCGTCACGGTGCCGCGACTTGTGGGCGCACGCCGCGTCCCGAACGGCCAGGAAGTGATCTCCATCGCCGGCGGGCTCGAACTGAACACGCCCGTCTGGGCCAACGAGATGCACGAATATCCTTACCTGCAATGGCAGGCGGAAGTGCATCGCGCGAAATTGAAGGCCGCGTATCCGCACTCCGCCGGCAAAATCGAATCGTCGCCTTCGCAAAGCGCGGAAGACGTCTACGCGCGCGTTTCGCGGCTGAGCGTCGAGCAGGGCCTGCCCTCGATTCATCCCGGCGACGCGCTGATGAATTTGATCACGTTTGACCGCACCTGGCTGCGTCCGTGGGCGTTCTACGCGATCGAAGACGAAGCCGTGCGCAGCGAATTGCTCGCGCTGTTTCCCGACGGCTGTTACGTCGCGTTTGCCGGCGATGTTTATTGCGAATCGCGCAGCGAATCCATGGACGACCACTGGCGCGTGCTGCACGCGCTTCCCGGCGACGGCCAGAACCGTCCGAGCGTCGGCGATTCGCTGGTGCAGGTCCAGGAGCGCTACAACGTTCTTTCCAACATGCAGGCGGAAACGTACGAATACGGCATCCCGCCGATTTACGCCGACCCGCAAGTTTTGGATTTCGATGCGCTGGCGAATCAGGTTGCGGAACCGGCCGCGCATTTTCCGGCGCGCGCGCGCCCGGGCCAGCCGCTCGCGGCGGGATTTTTCCAGCCCGCTCCCGCGCAAGTTCCTCCGGACATGATTCGCCACCAGCAGGATTTGATCGGCCCGGTGGCGCAATTTCTCACCGGTCTGTTTCCCGCAATTTTCGGCGGAAACATGGAAGACGTGAAGACCGCGTCCGGCTACGCGCTGGCCCGCGACCAGGCCATGGGCCGCCTGGGCCTTGTGTGGCGCCGCACAAAACAATTTTATGCCGATGTGCTTCTGCTCGCCGTGGATTGCTTCCGCAAGAATCGCCCTGAAGACATGGAGATTCCCCTGCTCGGTCCCGACGGCGTTCTCGACGCGCGCGCCATCCGCACCGCCGATTTGAAAGGCAACATCTGCGTTCATCCCGAAGCCGACGAAACGTTTCCGCGGCTGAAATCCCAGCAGCGCGGCGTGCTGCAGCAATTGTTCGGCATCAACGATCCGGTTCTCCAGCGCGCGCTCACCGAGCCCGCGAACCTCGGCTATATCAAGAACGTGCTCGGCCTCAGCGAAATGGTGATTCCCGGCGAGGATTCCCGCAACAAACAGTTGCGCGAAATCCAGCAATTGCTGGCGAGCGCCCCGATTGTGGTGAATCTGCCGCTCGCTCCGAACTCTTCCTCCGTCATTCCGAGCCCCGGCATTGCCGGGGTAAACTCCGCGAAGAATCCCTCTTCCTCTGACATGGGCCAATCCGCGCCACAGGAATTGGGTGTAGGGGCGACCCCCTCGTCCCGAGAGGAGTCGAGGGATGGGTCGCCCGGCGCAGATGGTGCCGTGGGATCATTGGGCGGGGCAAGCCCCTCCCCGACGACTGCATCGCCGGGGAGTGCTCTTCACCAGTCACCAGTCACGAGTCACCAGTCACATGCTCTGGTTCTGCCTTCCGTATCCGTCGATCAACTCCTCGACGATCACGCCGTCGAATTCGAGGAGTGCAAGCGCTGGGCCAATTCCGAAGCCGGCCAGTCCGCGCGCATGACCAATCCCGCGGGCTTCGCCAACGTCCGCGCCCACGCCGAAGCGCATCTCCGCGCCATCGCCGCGATGTCGAGGGGGACCAGCGGTGGTTAAGCTCGAAACTTCTTTCCGGCCGCTTGCGTAACAATGTTAGGGGTTGTCAGATGAACGGAACCCTAACGTACTCGACGCGACGCGATGGTTTAGAGATAGCCGTTGAAGCCGCTCTGCGGTTCTGCCTCTATTTGTTCTATGCCTTGCTTGAAGTGTCATGGACATGAAGAGCCAGCTAGGCTATCCGCGATGAGGAGCGACGCGTCATGACTAACACACTGACTTATCCCGAACAGCCAACAGACGTTGAGACGGGCTGCCAAACTCTCGATTCGATCCTTGCTGTACTTGAGGTTGTGTCAGATTTCATGGACTTTTATTTTGGTTTCTTCTGAGAAACTGGGCTTTGTCCAGAATTGAACCACCGTAAGCCCCGTGGAATCGGGGTTTTTTTCATTTTGGGATCACAATGGACCAGCAAAACACGCAGACAAGTTCTGGGACGAATGGCACAACCGCGCTGCACGATTTGTTCGTGTTGACCGACGAGCAGATTCTGGAGATTGAGCCGGAAGCGCAGGATGTGACCGTCTCCACTGATTCGCGGCCCTTGGCCCGTGACCCGTGGCCTTTGATCCGCGAAGAAAGCGCCCACGAGCAAGGTCAGGCGCGCCGCGCCACCCCCGCCGTCATTTCGAGCGAAGCGAGAAATCTCTCTTCCTCCGATATGGCCGACGAAGCGGCGCGATCGAAGAGAGATTCCTCGTCGCCTTCGGCTCCGCGGAATGGCGGGATGGGGCAAAGCGCGCCCGACGCTGCGGCAACCAGTCACCAGTCACAAGTCACAAGTCACGATTCTGTCGAGCCGCCGGCGTGGCTCGCGGCGCAGATGAAGGATCCCTGGAGCGGGGAAGAAGCACGGGAGTTGTGGAATGGCGTCCAACAGGCGAAGCAGGAAGCGGCGGCGTATCGCGCGGCGTTTGCGACACCCGAAGATGCGCATGCGCTGAAGGAATTGTATCCCGGCGGCGTGAACGAAGCGCGCGCAGCGGCGGAGCGGGCGCGCGTGCTCGACGAAATTGATCACGCGTATCTCGGCGCGGCCGGGAATTCGCCGGAACAGGCAAGCGCAGCCCGCGCGCAGCTCGCGCAGACCATGCTGCGCGAGAATCCCGCCGCATTTCGCGAAATGGTTCTCGCGGGCCTGCGCGCACTGGAAGAATCGGGTAAAGGCGCAGGCGAAAAGACTGTAGCTCAGGCCTTAAGGCCTGAGGGTTTTTCCTCCCCCGTCGCACCCACAACCGCGGATCGGAAAACCCTCACCCCTGAAGGGGTGAGCCACAGCGGCGAACCGAGTGCATCCAGCGCCAGGCCTCAACCGGCCGCTGCAACGCGGGAGTCGCAAGCTGTTGACCACGGCGCGCGCTTGGCGGCGTACGCCTCCTTTGAAAAAGCCGCGAACGAAGATTTGGAGCGCAGCGTCGGCGCAGCCATCGCGCGCGCCATCGAGCAGGCGTTGCCAAGCCTCTCGCGCACGGAAAACTCCTCGGGCGCGGGGACGCAGCATCCCGGCAGGGCCGGGACAGGCGCCGCTCCCCTCCAGGCACGCCTGAGCGCGGCGATCCGCCAGGACATCGAGACGGCGCTGAAGGGCGACCGTCAGCTCGGCGAACAGATTGCCCAGATTCTTTCCGCGCGGCGGTTCGATAATGAAACTCGCGGGCATGTTGTTCGACTGATCGACGACAGAGCGCGCCAACTGATGCCGATCGCGGCGAAGCGCGTCCTGAACGACTGGACGCAGACGACGCTCGCAGCTCATCGCACCAAGACGCAACAATCTGAGGCCGCTCTCACCAGAAGGGAAGTAGCGCCGGCGTCCTTGCCGGCCGGCTCCTCTGCCAACTCACACGCGCAGCAGCGTCCCGATCCGAATCGCGGTGCGGCTCGATCTCGCGCGGTCGACTACCGCAAGTTGAGCGACGAGCAAATCCTCGACTTGTAAGTGCTACTTGATGAGTTCGTAGGTGCTGATTTCTCCCGTCACCCACAGCCACCAGCTCATCCAGAAGCGCCGAATGGTATTGCGGCCCTCGCGGCTCAATACGATGAGGTTGACCATCGCTGCGAGCACATAACCCAGTATCAGAAGTACTCCGACGGGCAGAAAAATCAAGAACCTGACGGCGATCCAAAACCTGGTCATTGGCGGTTCATTGTACACCTTGAAAACCCAGTCCTAGCCGTTCCGTCTTTCCAATTTCTCATTTTCCGGCGCCTTCTCAAGAGACGCCTTGCGATTCCTAACAGCGCGCGATGGAAGTGTAGACGCCGGGCTTCAGCCCGGCTTTCCGTTTCAACCTCCTCGCATCGCCATCCGGAACGCAGCCATCATAAGGAGAACAACAGATGCCAGCACAAGCGAACGCGAACGTCGTCGCGTTGCAGCTCGAGAAGGTGCGCGACAAAGTGCCCCTGCTCTACGAGCGCGACGATATTTTACTCACCATGATCCAGCAGCGCGGCGACGTGGAGAAGGTTTCCAGCCGCAACATGCGCCTGCCCTTGCAGGTCAATCCCGGCGGCAAAGCCGGCTCGTACAACGCCGACGGCGGCGACCTGGGCCGCGGCTCCGGCACGGCCTACGATGTCGCGCAGGTCTCGCCGATCTTCTTCCGCTTCGCCATTGAAATCACGAAGCTGGTGGAATACGCGACCACCGGCCGCGAGCGCGCCATTGAAAACGCCGCCAAGCGCGAAGTCGCCAACGGCATGAAACAGTTCCGCGCGTTTCTCGACAAGTTGATGCAGACCGCCGGCAACGGCGTGCTCGGCACCATCAGCTCGTTTGCCAGCACCACCTGGACGATGGCCACGCCTCCCGGCGCCGCGCTCGTTTACGTGGGCCAGACGATTCAGGTTTACGATTCGACGCTCACCACCAACCGCGGCACCGCCAACGTGACGGCCGCGGATCCCATCAGCCCGACGCAGACGATCACCGTCGACGTGAATCCCGCAGGCCTCACGAACGGCGACGTGCTCGTGCACGATGGCCTCAGTGGCGCGCAGCCGGTCTCGCTCTTCGGCATCAAGTATCACCAGAACAACGCGACCACCGGCACCTGGCTCAACCTCAACCGCGCGACGTATCCCGTGCAGCTCGCCACGCCCCGCGTCAACGCCGGCAACGCCGCGCTCACCCCGTCCAACGTGCGCCTCGCCATCAACAAGGTCCGCAAAGCACTGGGCATCAATCATCTGAGCAAGCTCATCGCTTACATGGCCGTCGAGCAGGAGCACGCCTGGGAAAATCTCGGCATCACCGTTTCGCAAATCATCAAGGAAGGCGGCGGCAGCAATGGCAACGATCTCGACCTGCTCTTTAGCGGCCGCAAAACGATGAGCGGCATCCCCATCAAGTCCAGCGTCAACGCCGACCAGACCCGCGTGGATTTTCTCGACCTCTCGCACTGGGGCCGCGCCGTCCTCAAGGACATCGACTTCTACGAGGTCAACGGCAACACGGTATTCCCCATCTACGGCGCCAGCGGCGGCCTCGCCGCCAGCTACATCTTCTACTTTGACACCGCGTTTCAGGTGTGGGACGACTCGCCGCGCACCGGCGCGTTCGTCGACACCCTCGCGCGGCCATCCGGGTACTAGAAGAGCGGCAGTTGACGGAAAAAAGGAAGTAAAGGAGGTAGAGGAGGTAAAGGATCGGAGCTTTCGCGGCGGCACCCAGGTGTGTTGCGGCGCCCTCTTCTCCTTTACTTCCTTAACCTCATCCACTTCCTTTACTTCTTCTCAAAATGCGGCGGGTTTTCATCGGCGGAATCACCCTCTTGCTCTGCGGCGTGATCTCTGCCCGCAGCAAGCCCGAGCCGCTGGTCTTCGTGTTTCTCCGCGTGGACCGCCAGCAGGACGTCGCCATCTTGCGGCCCATGATCGCGCCGGACATCGGCGTGCAGCTCGACTCCGGTCCACGAGAGCTTAAAAGCGGCACTGTGCTTCACTGTACGACATCCACCCGCGAACGCCCGGCGATTGTCGAGGGGCAGACCGCCCAGGTCAGCGAACTCGTGTTGGATTGCCTGCCTGCCGGGAAGGCAGGCGGAGACCACAAATTCGTCGTCAAAGGCCTGGATTTCTCCGCGCGTAGATAAGGGAGCGACTCAATTCAGCTCTCATCTTTGTGTAGGCCTACGAACTGCCGTGGCGTTATTCGTGAGACTGTGCCAGGTACCGTCGGCAGATTTTTGGAAGACAAAGTTGTATTGTTGATTTCGCTTAACGATTATCCCTTCAGGAACTTCGTTGGCGCTGATCACGGCGAAAGGAACCTTGGCTTTCTCCGCATCGACCTGAAATACGGGCCATATTTCGTCGACTTCTTTGCGAAGGTTATCCAGGTCTGAGATCTTAAGGTCGGTCTGATAATTCAGGATTAATCCCGTTTCGCCAGAAGCGATACGAATGGGGCCCATTCCTAGAATCCTGACAGTCCTTCCGCTCGGCAATCTGACCGTGCGAGGCGCAGGTCCGGTTGAGCACCCCAGCAAAGCGACAAGGACTAGAAGTGAAGAGCAAATTCGAGTCCTCACATATGCCTCCAAGAAGTTGTTTTCAGGATACGTTGGTCCAGCTGCGTTAGCAATTTTTTTGCATATCTGGGTCTCTGCCCTCATAACCTCCGAGGACATTGTTTGCGGTTTGAAGTGCTCCAGTCACGAATAACAGTTCTTCGCGAAACGCACGAAACGCCGGAAAGCGTCGCGCAACGTCTCGAACGCGCCGGCGGTATCAATCGCTTCGGCGAGGCGAATTACCGCGCCGTGTGGGGCTGGAACCGCCTGGCGTGGATCGGCGGAAAATTCGAGGAGCGCGATCCCGCGACGGGATCCTTCTTGCGCGAAGTTGTCGAGCTGCGCCAGGAGCCAAAATATGCGGCCGTCAACCGCTGGCATATCGAGCGCTGGTTGCCGCCGGAAGTGTACGGCTCGCCGCGCGCGTGGTACGCGCAAACCATCGAGCGGGAAAACGGCGTCAGCGTTCCAGCGCTTGGGCCGTATCCATCGCGCGGAGAGTACGAGCATTGCTTCACGCTCGAAGGCCCGCGCGGCGAATTTGTGCAGCTCACCCCGACGGTGGCAGAGCGTATCGCGCGCGCGATTGAATTCTCACGCGCGCATTCG
>Ga0209180_10000053_pt1 | contig 55747 bp, 58 predicted proteins | sample CZO8metaG_3_FD_188355 | JGI IMG/M metagenome (GOLD analysis project Ga0209180, IMG submission 188355) | Vadose zone soil microbial communities from the Eel River Critical Zone Observatory, Northern California, USA - CZOApr15con2H2.8 metaG... | ecosystem: Environmental > Terrestrial > Soil >...
GAAAGTGCAGTCCGTCCTGCATGACCTGCGCCTGGTGACCGAGGCGATTTTGCCGCATTTTAACCGCTACCGTGGCGCAGAGGCGATTGCGAGCAGCGCGGCGCTCTACATCTGCCGCCCAACGCGCAGGAGCCTGCCTGCCGCACAGTCCCTTAAGGTCGATCCACGCATCTACACGCAAGGCAAGAGTGCCGAGGAAACCACGATGATGGCGTTACCGCAAGGTGTCGTAGATACGGTGAATCGCTTCCTGGCCGCACAGACCCCTGAGCGCGTGCTCCTGGTGGGGGACGGCTGGCCCACAGACCTGGCGAGCACCATGGAGGCCGTTTCACTCAGAGGCTATCTGCATACCCTGTCTACTCACCGGCAAAGTGCTCGCTCGCCTTATGCGGGTGCGGTCGCAGTGAACCTCTTCCCTTACTATCATGCCTATCTCGTGCGTCTGCTCCTGCTGTCTGCCGCCAAACAGCTCCTCATCGCTGCGGCGGACCCTGTCGTGGACGGCCTCTTCAATGCGAACAAGGATGATCCGCTGAGAACGTTCATCGACAGCAGCTATCAAGTGGTGGCAAGAGAGAGAGGCAACGCAAAACAACCAGGAGTGGTCCTGTTGCAGCGAAGAGGTCCGCAGGATGCTGATGCGGTCAAGTCTCTCTTACGCTTGCTCATCGACCACCCGCAGGCCAAACTCGTCAATGCGTGGCGGGAGGCCTTAATCGCACGGGGAACTGATCAGGGCCGTCGTCTCTCGAAGAACCAGGCCCGGCAGGTCATTGAGCGGCAGCGACTCAGCATGATCCATGCGCACAGCTACCTCTCGGAACTCTCACTGAGCGATCTGAGAACGCTGGTCATAGCTGTCGAGCAGACCCTTGCGGCACTCGATCAAGGAAGCCATGGGGGAGAGCCAGAGTAGCGCCTCCTGCTGGCATGGGTACACCAGGCAATTTACCCTCACGTCATCCACTCCTGGGGCCCATTGCCAGGAGTGGATGTTTTGAGAGCATCTCAGCAGGATCTCATATCTGGCTGCGATCCTGCTGACACGGATGTTCCGTATCCGTTGTAAGCAAAAAAATATGAGCTGGCTAAAGAAGACGTCTACTCGTGATCGGTACTCAAGGGCTGAGTAGATCAGCAAAAGCGCAGGTTGTTCGTTTCCAGTGCTGCTATCAGGCTGTATGTGTTTGTGTGCCAGCATCGGGATCTGGTTGTTGGGAAAAGACGGTCAGGCGAAATGGTTTCGTTCTCGTTCTAAGTTCCTGACGCTCTGCAAGTAGGCCGTCACGCGCTGGTCCAGATCATACGGATAGCCATATCCCAGGGCCTCGCCTACTTCAATTGCAACCCTTCGAAAGAGACCGGTCGTCTGAAAGAGCGCCTCCCAGTTCTCGTCAAGATCCTGCCCGACGTAAGTGCTTGCCAGTTCGGCCCAGGTCTCGGAGGGGAGCAGTTTCTTCAAACCTCTTCCGAGGACACCGGGCTTCCACGACCAGTGGTGATCAAGTTCGATCCTCCACTCGAGTACCCTGCGAAGCCCCTGCAATTTCAGGGAGAAATCGAGAGCGGATTTCGCAGGCAGCAACTCGTCCCGCCACAGATTCTTGGCCACATAGGTTGTTTCCCACCAAAACTCTTCCACGAGGGACTGGAACTCTTTGTTCCTTGGCCTCGCGGGAATATGGGCAGTGTAGGTGGGAGGTGTGAGACCCTGAGTCAGGTGATCTTTGTCGACCAGCACAAGGTAGCCCACGTCCAGTTGGCCCACCAGCCGGGGTTTTTCCCCCATCCTGTGCAGCAGAGCCACCGGCCACACGCTATAGTCGATCCTGATTCCCTCTTCATAGAGCACCAGGCGAGCGAGCGTCCGCAGTCCATACACCTGGCCTTGGTCTCGAAAGAGCACCAGCACCTTGCCGTAATCCTGCAGCCAGCTCTCCTCGTGCGCAAACGGTCTCATCTCAGACACCGCCAGAATCACATCATAGTCCGAGAGAAGATCGACCGGTGCCCTGTCGTTGGCGCGTGAACTCGTGAGCACCATTGCTCGCACAAGCGGCTGGCTGTCCGCCCATTGGACTAATCTGTGGATGACGTCCCCTGCTCTCTCTGCAGCTTTCATCGTCGTTGCATCCTTTCCTACCGGCGCTTTACCCCTCTGCCGGTTTGCGCATCTCGAGCAACCGGTGGTGATCCCGAACGGTGAACCCGCCATGGCGCTTGATGTGTAGGTGAAGCTGATACAGACGCTCCCGGTAGCGCTCGACGTCGAAATCGGTGATCGTCCAGGGGACCACTTTCAGGAAGTACACGACCGCCCCTATGTCCAGATACGTTGTCTTTGGGAACGCGTCGAGCTTCTCGACCGTTGCGAAGCCCGCCTCGTCGAGCGTCGTATCGATATCCCACCCTTGCCCCTCTTTCGCCCAGGCTGGAATCGGCCCCTCCAGGATGTCAGCCAGAGTGGGTGGGACGGAGGGCGCGCCCTGCGCGGTCAGCAGGAGCCCACCGGAGCGCAGCACCCGGTAGACCTCAGCGGGGCAAAAGGCACTGCTGTGAGCCAGGACCAGCTCGAAGCTTGCATCCTGAAAAGGTAAGCGCCGCTCGGCAAAACGGCCATCCGGCTGAGGTCCGCGGCTGTCATGGACGCCAGGATGGGTACGAACGACCTGGACCCACAGGGGTTGCAGTCGCCGGGTAGCAACGGGCACATTCGGCCCGTAGGCTTCGGTGGCGACTGCGAACGGTGGAAACGGTCCCAGTCGGCTCAACCGCTCTCCGCCTCCGGTGCCCAGGTCTAAGAGGGAAGCCGCCGATTGAATGCGCTTCCGAGCTCGTTCGTCGTAATCCCACGTTGTCTCCGTGTCCTCCTCTTCTACCCTGCGACCCTCGAGCCAGGAGAAATCCCAACCGGAGAACGGAGCTGCCATGGCTTCGGCAAGGAGTCGATCAAATTCGGGGTCATCCATCATATGTGTCTCCACCAGTTACATGTGAAGTGTCATTGAACCGCACCAGCCTCCACCTCGCCTGAGCGACACGCCACTCGGTGAGGGAGGTAGAGCCGGGATCGAGGCGGGCGCCAGTTCCGAGCCGCGGGATGTCAAACAAGACCAGCATGGAGGCCACGATAAAGCCGGCGTGCGTCACGGCGACCACCGTCTGCCCGGCAAACCGCGTGGCGAGGCGCTCAAGGGTAGCGCGCACCCGCTCAACGAATTCCTCCCAGCTTTCGGCTCCTGGGGCAAAGGCGCGGGTTGGGGAGGTGAGGAGGTCGAATGCTCCATAGGTGGCACGATACGTCTCCCACGAAAGGCCGTCGGCCTCGCCCGCGACAACTCACTTGTCCCGCGATGACGTTGCGGATCACATGGTCGGATTCGCCATGACGAATCAGGATCAATCGCATCCGGCCGAACACTCCCCTTAGGACCTTTGCCTGGACCTGAGACTGGTCAGCATGAGATCCAGCCCAAAGGTAAATTGAGCGTCGAGATCGCAGTCCATGATCACGCTCGCGACCTCTACCAGGTGGGCTGGCGTCTCGCGCGGGAGGCGGCGCATGACCTGCGTGAGCCGCCCGATGTCGCTCATCTTCTCCTCTGCGACACGCTCGGACCGTTCTGGCAGCAGCGCGGATAACTCCACCATCGTGTAACCGATCGCGTAGGAGGACACGGTGCAGATGATGTCGGCGGCGCGCTTCCGCTCAAAGCCGTCCTGTTGGAGCTGCTCCAGCGTCACATCCCAGAGACGTAACGCCGCGAGCGGCAAGATCTGGCAGTTGAGCAGCAGCGGGTACGCGTGGGGGTGCGTATGGCCCAGGGCGCGCAGCGAGGTGGCCATCGAGCGGAGCAGCGCTTCCCAGCCTGCCTCGCTCTCAGGCAGTTCAATCTCCCCCCACAGCACCTCTGCCACGCCATCCAGCAGTGCCTCTTTGTTCTCGACGTGGCGGTAAATGGACATCGGATCAACGCCCAACTCCTGGGCGAGCTTGCGCATGGTGAACGCCTCCGACCCCTGCTGGTCGAGCAAATGCAAGCCGGTTTGTAGAATACGCTCGCGGGTGAGCGGTCGGCGTGCTGCTGGCGCGGGAGTTTGCTGTACCTCTCTGATCTCTATGCTCTCGGTCATAACTGCTCTCGTTGCCCCTCTTTGCGAGACCGGCGGATGAGCCAGTCTTCCTCTTGACAAATCTACAATGCTCGTCTACACTGTAGATTAATCTACAACGTAGACATGTATCGTTAGCACCTATTGTAGCACATCGCCGCCGAAGGCGGAAGGAGAAGCAATGTTTCAGACAACGAAAGGTGATCGCCTGGCCACCGCGCAGCAACCAAATCAGACGTCCGACACCAGGCCGTTTGCTTTCGAGTTGAGAGAGCTGAGCAAGGTCTACGATTGGGGGAAGGGAACACCGGTACGCGCTGTTGAAGATCTCAGTCTCTCCGTGCCGAGTGGTCAAGTCGTGGGCCTCCTCGGACCCAACGGGGCTGGCAAGACCACCACCATCAAAATGATGTGCGGGCTGGTCGCTCCGACCAGCGGGCGCGCGCATTTGAATGGCTATGATGTGGCGAGAGAGCGTCCCATGGCGGTCCGGCAGGTTGGAGCCGTGCTGGAGGGAGCGCGCAACGTCTACTGGTCGCTGTCAGCGTGGCAGAACCTGCTCTACTTTGGACGCCTCAAGGGACTGCCTCGCAAGCTGATTGCCCCACGTGCCGAGTCCCTGTTACGCTCGCTCGACCTTTGGGAGCGGCGGCACCAGGCGGTGGGTGGCTTCTCGCGTGGCATGCAGCAGAAGGTCGCCATCGCCGCGGCGCTGATTGCCGACCCGCCCATTTTGCTCCTTGACGAGCCAACGCTGGGACTGGACGTGCAGACGGCACGCACGGTCAAGCACTGGATCGCACAGCTGGCACACGAACAGGGCAAGACCATTGTGCTCACCACACACCAGCTCGCCCTGGCCCAGGAACTCTGCGATCGCATCGCGATCATCCACCAGGGACACCTCTTGACCGATCTGCCAGTGCGTGCGCTGCTTGATCGCTTCCGCCGCGACCTTTATGAGATCCGGCTCGGCGGTCCCCTCGCGCCTTCCGCTGCGCCGTGGCTTGATGGTTTCTCGGTCACCCAGGAAGACGGTGAAAGCCTGATACGCGGGCCGATCCCTGACCAGGCCCGCCTCTACGACCTGCTCGACCAGGTGCGCGCTCTGGATCTGCCATTGGTATCGGTCGAGCGCGTCGAGCCAAGCCTGGAGGACGTGTTTTTCCAGCTCCTGGGGGAGGTGTAACGAGATGGCTATGACGACCATTTCCAATTCCCGGCAGAAACGCTCGGTTGAGCAGGGTGCAGGGAAACACGGCTCGCAGGTCGTGTTGGCGATTCGAGCAGTGCTGAACGAGACCCAGAAGAGCCTGTGGCAGTTGTGGGGACATCGCTCCATCGTGCTCACCGAGTTCATCACCATGGCAGCTGTTTATCCCCTCCTCCAATTAATCATTGGGAACGGCACGATCGAGCGAGCCCTGGTGCCACCGACACTGCTCGCCTTCCTGACCTACCCGATCCTCTTCGTCGCGACCAACAAGCTGGTGGGCGATCTGCTCGAAGAGATCCACAGTGGGACGTTCGAGCAGATGCACCTCAGCCCGTTCTCGCCCGCGTGGCTGTTGGTGGGGCGGCTGACTGCTCTGGTCCTCGAAGGGCTCCTCATCTCGGTCGTCGTCGCGGTTGGCATGACCGCGGCGCTGGGCGTCAGCATTCCGCTGCAGGCAGGAGGACTGCTGCCTGGGGTTCTCACGCTCATCGATATCCTTGGCTTTGCGTTGTTGATCGGCGGCCTGGCCTTGAGGCTGCACCAGATCGGGTCGATCCTGCATGTGTTCAGCGGGCTGATCTTCGCGCTGAACGGCACCCTGATTCCCGTGGGGTTGTATCCTGGCTGGGTACAGATCGTAGCCCGCTTCCTCCCGACCACCCTGGGAATCGAGGCCCTGCGGCAGGTCGTCCTGGAAGGACAATCGCTTGGAGCGCTGTGGACTGATGGAACGCTGCCGTGGCTGGTTGCTCACGCTGCCGGACTTTCAGTAATAGGCTGGGTGGTGTTTCTGACAAGTGATCGACGAGCGATGCGGCGCGGCATAGCGAGGTAAGACGAACGGCCTGGCGCTGGCTTATGCCACGCGCCAGGCCGTTCACGAAAGGAGTACGATGATGCAGAGAGAAGGGCCAACGACGGCACCGACGGATATATTCAGGACGCTGTCACCTCTCCAGAAGGAGAAGATGGGGCAGGGCATCCGGGCGGTGGCAACGGCCATTGGCAACGAGATTTCCAAGGGCCTGATCGATCTCTGGCGTGGCAAGCTCAGCTCATTCCTGGAGCTGGTCCTGTTTGGGATCTTCTTCCTGGTGATCAATGTCGCTCTGGGCCGAGGGACCTTCCAGCAGGATCGCCTGGCGCCAATCCTGCTCGGTTTCGTCGGGTACATCTTCTTCCACATGCAAACCAACCGGCTCTTCTACAATTTGCTCGGCGAGATGCAGAGCGGCACCCTCGAGCAGATGTATCTGAGTCCGTTTCCGTCGTGGCTGTTAACGCTTGGGCTGGTGGTCGCCTCCGTCGTGGAGGCCGCCCTGACGGTGATTGTGCTGGACCTCTTGATCAACCTGGTCGTGCCGGTGACGATCCCCCTGCGGTGGGCGGCCCTACTGCCACTGTTCATGCTCGTGGTGGGCAGCGTAGGGTACTCCTTGATCCTTGGCGGGCTGACGCTGCGCTTCAAGCGCCTGGAGGTGCTCAAGGAGTTGTTCCAGACAGTCTTGCTCATCTTCGGTGGGGTGTTCTTCTCCGTGGACCGCCTGCCAGGCTGGATGGCGACGATCGCGCGCTTCCTCCCACTCACGCCGGGGGTGGATGTCCTGCGCAAGACCCTGCTCGAGGGGGCTTCGCTGGGGACACTGGCCAACGATGGGACGCTCTGGTGGCTGCTGGGTAACGCGGTGGCCTACCTGCTGCTGGGGATCGCGGTCTTTCGCTGGTGCGAGCGCATGGCGAAACGACGAGGCTTACTGGGTCAGTATTGATAGTCCACCTGGCTTGAATGACAGGGGTAAGTTCCTGTACACGGCACAATCACCTCATAGTATGAAGGCGAACATTTGCAATCGGTGCTCCCGAAGGGTAGAGTATCAGAACGGATGTTTGAACAGACTCAACATACTTGAAAAGAGGTGAGATGATGCAGGCAGGTCCTCAGGGCTTCGTTACCCATCTCCATGCCTATCAGGACGCCATCAATCGCGCCGCTGCTGACGCGGCAGCGGCCCTGTTCCTTGATACGGCACGCATCGAAGAGGAGGGCGTCCCGTATCCCAGCGTGTGGGCTATCCTCGACTACCTGGTCGGAGAGCGTGCGCATCTCGAACTGAGTGACTTCCGCATCCAGGGCCAGCAGGTGACCTGCACCTTTCACGAGGTCAACGAACTGGATCGAGTCGTTGGGTATGCCGGTTCGCGACGACGAGCGGAGTTCAACTTCAGCCAGGGTCAGATCGCAACCCTGATCATCCATCCCCCTGATCCACAAGAGCGCCAGTACGCTCATCGCCTCATCGCCTCTTTTTTCTCCTGGATCAAGACTACACATCCGGCAGAGTGGGCCAGGATGATCGCACTCACCTATGAAAGCGGAGCGACGCTTGCCAGTATGGCCCGCACCTGGGCTGCGAGCCAGCCAGCCCCTTGATGGAACTTCCGCTTCCTTATGAAACAGGAAAAAAGTAGTCTGCCAAAAACAAAAGAGACAGGAGAGGCATGTTGCACCTGGTGCTCACGCTGGAACTATGGTATACTTCCGGTGTGCTACAGATTTTGTAGCGAATAAGCACTATCGCTTCTGAAATTGAAGCATAAGGAGCACGTATGTCTCTGCCCGTCCCACACCGTCCCGTGCCCGGCTTCCAGACCAGCTATCCCATTGTCGCTGCCCTGGATTTGCTGGGCCGGCGCTGGACCTTACGCATCCTGTGGGAACTGCGCAGTGGGCCGATGGGCTTTCGGGCGATGCAGGCGCTCTGCGATCAGATGTCCCCCAGTTTGCTCAGCCAACGACTGACGGTGCTCCAAACCACCGGGCTGATCCACCACAACGAGGAGGGCGCATACCATTTGACGGACGTTGGGAAGGCTCTGCTCCAGGCACTTGCCCCCTTGCAAGCGTGGGCTGAGCAATGGGCCGAGCAGTTGAACGTCCAGCAAGAGACCGAACGCGCACAGGGGCACCAGGAAAGGAATCGTAAGCAGATGTCATCAGCACCAAGCAGTCCCCCCACGTTTCTCTCGGTTGCTCCGCGTTTTGTCGTCCAGGACTTGGAACAAGCCCTGGCCTTCTATGGGCAACTGGGCTTTCAGACCACCTATCACGACGAGGCGTTTGCCATCGTCGAACGGGATGGAGTGGACCTGCATCTGAATGGCTCCCCGGACGGCCCCAGGAGGCACGGCGTGTGTTGGATCGCGGTCACCAATATTGATGCGTTGTATCAGCAGTATCTGCCGACCAACGCGGTCCAATCTGCTCCGAAGGCCCAGCCATGGGGCCTCAAGGAGTTTTTTCTCCGAGATCCCTTTGGGAATCTCCTCCTCTTTGCTGAACGCATCCCAGAGGCAGATGCCACCTCCGAGGAGGGAGGATGATTGAAAGGCAAAACCAGTGAGGGAAGCCACGCCGGGTATCCAAGCCGAAAGGAAAGAAGCACATGAGCACGCAAGGTCCATTCAAAAGTCAATCCACCTTTTTACGGACTGTTCCTGTCATGACCGCCAATGACCTCGACCGCTCCCTAACTTTCTTCACACACCTTGGCTTTCAGCTCCATCACCAGGAGGTGGCGGAGTGAGGCTTTACGATGGTGGACTGAAAGCCGCGTCCATGAGCAGAGGAAACGTTCGACTCCTGGATACTTCTCCCCAAGAGATGAGATGGTGAAAGCACACTTACAGTAAAACTCTACGGCGTCGCGATCCGTTTCGGCATGGAGGTGGGTGAGCGAGAAGATTCTAATGCTCTACCGCAGCAAGTCTGAGCCTATCCCGTTTCCAAGGGCTAAGGGAGCGACCGCGAGGGCTCGAATGATGGCATGCCCTGGGAAAGAGAGCTCCAAGCCGATACATCCGACGATCATTCCACTTCTCTGACATCCAAGCAGGTGGTATGATGGGTCTGTCCGGTAGCGGGTGCAGATCTCTTCGAGTCGCTCGTCTGTTGGATTTCCTATGGTCAGAGCCAGCAAATCGCGAAGAGGAGGAGCATCCAGGTGTTTCAGCACATCAGTAACAGTTCCCTCCACATGGCTCTCGTTCCACATCACTTTTCCTCCTCATGTAGCATTTTCTTCCAACATACTTGCTTCTCGTTCAAAATATCAGTCTTCATATCTCTCCACCAGGTCCATCAAGCGTGAGAGTGCTGCATACTGTTCGATCGCCCGATCAAGAGCGGAACCGGTTGCTTCAAAGATACGATCAAAGTAGGTGAGTACCTCTGCATCCAGTCCAAAGCGAAGGATCGACTGCTGCAGCCACTTGTCGCCGGGATAGTACACCTCGTGCAGGGCAAACAGCGCACGCATGGTGGTGCGTAGGACCTCCACCAGGAGGCAGTGGAACTTGAACCAATCGGCGCGCTTCATCAGCGTGGTCAAGTCCGTGAGATGCGCCTGCCGGTGTGCCAGCACGGCGCGCACGCATTCCCGTTTCACCACAGGTGGGAAGGTACTGAGCCTGCTTTTCCACTGCTGGCCAAGCCCCTGGCGGTCTAGCACCAGTTCCCCGTAATAAAAGCCAGCGGTCGCGACCAGCGGGTCGAGCACTCGTTCGGTGCTATCTCGTTTCCCATCCAGGATCACCTGGAGCATGGTCTCGAACGAGACCTGAGTCTGATGCGCGATATTGTACTCCTGACCAGCAATCACAGAGCGTTCGAGGTGAATATCGCGATAGTCCACCACAAACGGCGAGACGCCTTGCAGCTCATCCAGGCGAGTCACCAGGAGTTCACGCTGAGAAGCAGCCGGAACCTCTGCGTCATCCCACACCATCATGATGTCCAGGTCTGCATCTTCGGTGTAGCCAGCGACCAGCGAACCCAACAGATAGACCAGGGTGAGTTGGCCAAGAGGTTCATACGCTGGCAGTAACTGCTGCTGCACGGTGTTGCGGAATGCCTCTAAACGGGTTGAGGAAGACAAGGCGAACTCCTTTCCCGTATGTAGATTATCACTCCTCATCCTCCAAGTGCTCTATAGTCAGGTGCTGCGCCCACGGTTCCAATTGGGCGCGAGGGTGTGCGCGCCGAAACCTGATCGCTCCCCGGGCAGGGTTTCCCTGGCTTCGCACCACGAAAATTCCCTCCGCGGCGAGCCGCTCCTGCACCCGCTCGAAGATCGGTATGCTCCAGATCGATCCCCCCAGAACCAGCACTGGAGCACTGGGAGGATGGACTTGCGCGCAAAAACGATCATAGAGATGCCGAAGCTCGCTCGTGCCCTGGCTCAGAAATGTGCACACCCGCTCCTCGTTCGCGTACCGGGAGATGAGCTGCCCAAGGGCAAACCAGCGGGCCGGGAAAAGGGCGTCGAGCGAGAGGGTCGGATCAACGCGGTGCTGAAGTTGTCGAGGGGAGAGGCCAGTACAAGTGACAATGTCGTCCCGGAGCGGTGAGGGGCAATCCGTGTCCTGCCACCACGACAACAGAAACCGAGCAAAGGCAATGCCCGAGAAGCTCCAGGGGATCTCCTGCCAGATATCTCCAGCGAAACAGTGGACGTTGTTCGCGCCGTCGTAGTACATCGCATTCCAGTAGCTCCCACACGCCATAGTGATAGCGTTGCCGGGCATGTCTGAGAGGCCATAGTGCAGGTGCGTGTCGTTGAACGCTTCCAGCGAGCGCACATCCAGCCCATGTGAACGCTAGCCGTCAAAGAAGCACTGCGTCGTCCCTACATGGCCGAAGCAATGCAGGGGATATGTCATGAACGGGACCAGCTGGTAACCAATCAGTTGGCGCAAGTGTTTGTGGGTGAGACACCCCTCGGATGCATAGTCAAAGTGCCCAATGCGCGTTTCCAGCAACACATGCCCATCAGGGTCGACGACGGCCAGATTGGTCTTGCTGAACCCTTTGTCGAGTCCAACGTCGAGATGGTTCATCGGTGGTCCTGCTTTCTTGACGTTCTCCAGGATCATGGAGGTCTCGTGCCCATCATTCCCCTGGGCGGCTTTCACAGCGCATCTGCGCGCAGCCCCCGGACGATTTCCTCAGCGATCCTGTGCCAGTCGATGCTGCCCGGCTGCCGATGCCACTGCACCATCAGCCCGTGCAGCGTGGCCATGAGAATACGCGCCTGCGCCTCCACCACGATATCCGCGCGAAACTCTCCGGCTGCGATTCCGGCTTGCAGCAGTTGACTGAGCGCGGAGACGCTGTGCGCCTGCCGTTGTCTGGCCCGCTCCGCCAGGACGGGAATGTGATGACTCAGATTCCAGCCCTCCATGAGCACGCGGCAGGCGTCAGCTTCCGTCTTCACCTGCTCCCCGTTGACCTCGATGATCACGCGCAGGATCCCCGCGGGAGTGAGATCGGGCGTGAGTCGCGCCTTGATCGCCGCCTCCATCCCGCAATTCCAGCGTTCAGATATCGCCAGGTAGAGCGCCTCTTTACTAGGAAAATAGAGATAGAGCGCCCCGCGCGACAGGCCCGTTTCTCTGACCACATCCTCGATCGTGGTGGCATAGTAGCCCGTTCGGGCAAAGCAGCGCACGGCGGCGTCGAGAATCTGCGTGCGCCGGGCCTCTTTGGCCTCAGCGCTGGTCTTCGGCATCGCTCGCTCCTGTCATCTGCTTGGGAAGAGCGGCAGATTCCTCTTCCCCTTTGCTCTTTATCAGAGCAGAGACCGCTTCCGTTCATCCTCTTGCCATTGACAGTGAATCTCTCTATAATAAAAAAGAATGACCGGTCGTTTTTATTATAGCAGGTGCAAGCAACATGGGAGACACGTGATGCCCGTTACAAGATTTCGTTTTCAGTTATCGCAACCCACACGCCTGGCGACGCTGCGCGCCACGCTTCGCCTACTGTATACCTGCCATCCTCGCGCCTTTGTGACGAGCAGCATCGCCTCCCTCTTCGAGCCGCTCTTTTACCCTGCTTTGCTGCTGCTGTTGCACCAGCTCTTGCAGGAGGTCATCGGATCGGGTGGTACCGTGCGTTTCACGCCAACGGTGGCCTTCATCGGGCTTGGCCTGGTCGTGCTCATCCTGGTGCAGCGCCTGGGTATCATCCTGCGAGATAGCTCCTCCACGATCCTGCGCCAGCAGGCCTGGGTGGTGATCAGCAAGCGCATCATGCAGAAATTACCAGCCGTGCCCTATCCGCTCTTCGAGAATAATGCTTTCCAGGCCCGCTACGGCCTGGTGATCCGCGAGGCCTCGCAGCGTTCCATCACGCTGGTGGACTCGCTGCTCTCCTCAGCGCCCATTTTCCTGGGACTCCTCGGGCTGGCTGTGACGCTCTTTGTCCTCGCCCCCCTACTGGTACTGGCAATGGTGGCGATCTCCATCCCGGCCTCCCTCGTCGAGCGCCGCTTTAGCGGGGCGATGTACGAGTTACAGGAGCACAACGCTCCCAACCAGTTGCGCATGGAGGCCCTCACCAACATGCAGGTGGATGCCTCCTGGCAGCGCGATGTGCGCGTCTATCGAAGCGACATCATCGCCCGTGAACACGCCTGGCTCGCCGAAACCTATCTCGCGGACCTCAAGCGCCTGACGGCACGCTTTGCCGGGCTGCGCACGCTGGCTGCCCTGGTGCAGGGCCTGGGCATCGCGCTGGCGCTCTCCGCTCTCTTCGCGATCATCAGCCACGGACAGATTAGCCTGCCCAGCCTGGCCGTCATTCTTCCTGGATTGGCCTTGCTCTCAGGCATGATCCAGTCGCTGATCTACTCTGTGCGGTCGCTCGTCGAGTCGCTCAATTATGCGGCCACACTCTTCGACTTTCTCGCGCAACCCTTTGAGGAGGTGCAGTCGGCGAGTCTGTCGCCAGGCACCCAGGTGACGCCTGGCGTGCCGCTCTCGGCCATCAGCCTGCGCGAGGTCAGCTATACGTACCCGGAGAACCGGAAAAAGGCCCTGGTGGATGTCTCGTGCGACTTCACGCCTGGCCTCACCGCCATCGTGGGCACCAACGGAGCAGGCAAGAGTACCATAGTCAAGCTGCTCACCGGACTCATCCCTCCGACAACGGGTTCGCTGCACGCAACACGTGCGACGGGCGAGGAAGTCCCCCTCGCAGCCGTTGCGAAGTCCATCCTCTTCCAGGACCCCTCGCACTTCCACTTCAGCATCCGGCAGAATGTGACGATGCAGAGTGAGCGCGCTCCGGGGGAGGAGCAACGTATCGCTGAGGCATTGCGGCTGGCCGGGCTGTGGGAGGCAGTGGAAGCGCTGCCCGATGGAATCGACACTGTGGTGGGAGCGGGATTCGGCGGCGTCAGCGATCTGTCCGGGGGACAGTGGCAGCGGCTGGCGCTGGCCCGGTTGCTCTATCACGACGCGCCGCTCATCATCCTGGATGAACCGACGGCGAGCCTGGACCCGGTGGGCGAGCGGCAGATCTTCGAGCTGCTGACCACCTTTGCCAAAGAGAAGATCATCCTGTTCACCACACATCGCTACGATACGATCCGCAAGGCCGATACGATTGTGGTCCTGGTGGATGGGCGTATCGCGGAGATCGGAACACATGAGGAACTGGCCAGTCATACGCGGGAGTTCTGGTCACTCTTCCTGGCGCAAGGTTCGCATCCTAATCCTTAAGCGCGGCTTGCATTGATCGCACTTCGTGAGCCTTCGAAAGGAGCAATAGATGACGATACACATGCGCCCCTATGCGGGACCGGCAGACCTGCAGCGCATCCTTGACCTGAAGCGGGCCTGCACAACACCCGAGAACAGGTACGATGCCCCAACTCACTCTGAACTGCGCGCGCTCCTTGCGCCTCTCCCGCAAGATCCGTCTGCGGAACGGCCTCCGTGGAAGGACGAGCAGGGAAGAGTCATTGGGCACCTCTACCGGCGGGCGATGACCCAGCAGGCGACCATGCTCTGGATGGAGGCAGATGGCACGCCCGTGGCCTACGCTCTCATAGCGCCGCCCTCGATTGTCCTGACCTTCCAGGTGCATCCACAAGCGCATAGCAGCGGTCTTGAGACGCAGATTCTCGCCTGGGCCATTGCGGGGGCGCAGGAGCAGGCGAGACAGCGCGGGAGAACGTTCTCCCTGTGGTGCCGTTGTCACGAGCGCGAAACGGAACGCCGCGCGCTCCTGGAGGGGGCGGGTTTCAGACCGCTTCCGGCGCGAGATCTGCGCCTGGTTTGCGCGCTCGATATCTCCTTACCTGCGGCCCACCTGCCAGCGGGCAACACCTTGCGTGGTGGCGTGCATGGGGAGGAACTGGAGCCGTACCAGGAGCTCCACCAGGCAGTATTCGACGGGATCAGCATGGGGCTCGACTACCACCGGTCCCCCGCCTACGAACCCGACCTGGACCTGATCGCGGTCGATGCCACCGGAACGTTTGTAGCGTTTTGCCTCTGTGAGCTCACCGAGGTGGCGGACAGCAGCGGCGAATACACGGTCGGCGAAATCGGGGTGATCGGGACGCGTCCGACCTACCAGAGGCGTGGACTTGGGCGTGCGCTGCTCCTCACGGGCATGCACCGGTTGAAGGAGCGAGGCGCAGCGAGCGTCTTTCTCGAAACGGAACAGGCCGAAACGCCGGCGCTGCGCCTGTTCACCTCCCTCGGGTTCCGTCGCGTCTCGGCCTGGCAATGGATGACGAAGGAGATCGCTCCGCTCACCTAAGCCTGGTGCGGTCCCTCCTCCGCGATGATCTGCTGGCACAGCGTTAGGCACGCCTGACAAATGTTTACTCCGTGAGGGCCGACGGCCAGGTACGGCACTTGTTGCTGGTGTTTCCCGCAGAACGAGCAGCGCAACTCCGTCTCCTCCTGAGGTGCTTCAGGGACATGGCTCAAGGCCACGACGCATTCGTCGCAGACATAAACCCCTCCGGGTCCGGCAATGAGGCGCTGCACCTGGTCTTGCTGTTTGCGGCAAAAGGAGCAAACCAGCGGCGGCCTCCCCTGTTGATGGAGGACCTGGATGATGTTCGCTCGCACCTCCTGCAAACTGAGGCCAAAGCGTTCCAGCACCCCTGCGCCTATGCCTTCCCCCTCTCGGAGCAATCCCAAGAGGAGGTGTTCAGTGCCGAGATAGTGATGATGGAGACGCCGCGCTTCGTCGACGGCAAGCTCCACCACGTGCTTGGCGCGTGGGGTCAGACCGACTTCGCCAGACACGAGGTGCTCTCCGCGACCGACGATACCCTCGACGGCCTGACGAGCCCGCTCGAGATCGACGCCCAGGCCCGTGAGCACTTTGCCGGCCACGCCTTCCTCCTCGCCGAGCAGGCCAAGCAGGAGATGCTCGGTCCCGATGTAGTGGTGCTGCAGGCGCTGCGCCTCTTCCTGAGCAAGCTGCATCACATGCCGGGCTCGCTCGGTGAACCGGTCGAAGCTCCCTCCCTGGTTCATGCGTGCTTCGGCTCCCTTTCCGCAGGAGCCGGCCCGGGGGTGACGTGTCAGCCATCTGCCCACAGAGCGAAGAAATCTCTGCGCTGTCATCTTCTCATCCTTTCTGTATGCATGCTCTCCTCATCCTACCAGCGTCAACTGGTTCTCTCTGGCCTCTACGCCTGTCCCACAGACACGCTCAATGCGTTCGACGAGGGACGGTTCGCCCCACCTTCTGCGCCGTAGCGCCCGGCTGCGCCCTGCCAGTTTGTGCAAGCCCTGACAGGCGGTCCCACGGCCTAACCAGCGCACCATCAAGGTATCGGCGTGGAAGGCGAGGGAACGCGCCTGCCTCTGCCAGCGCCAGACGGCCACCGCATAGAGCGCCAGGGCGAGAGGAATGCCGACGAGGAGGACATGGTGCATCCAGCACACGATGAGCGTGAGGCAGGCCAGCAGCACCAGCCCGGCAAGCAGGAGGCGACCAAGCGTATATTTTAAGTGGCGAGCAGAGACAGAGCGCGCCAACCCTGTCGCCAGCAGCACATCGAGTTCATCCTGCCCCAGAGTCATTACCGCGCCCAGTCGTAGCGTGAGCCGGATGGTGCGCCTCCCCAACCACGAGCCACGCACCGCTGGCTCGTGAACGTCCGGCGTAAGCCGGCAGCGCAGCATCTCTGGAGTTGAAGGGACGCCAGCCTCAGAGGCGATACGTGCAAAAGCCTCCTGAAGAGACGTGGGGACGTAAGCTCGTGATCTTTTTCGTGGAAGACGCAAGCGGCTCCTGCATCTCGTACCCGCTTGTACCCCGATTCGATGGCGCACATACTGCCACGAAGCAGGTGGAAGGGGGCGTTCGGGTAACTTGGGACCATAGTAAGCGCTCAGGCGCTGCTCCACGTCTCTCGATTCTGATTGCTCGCTTTGGCTGACATGGTGTTCATTCATGACAACTCACCTCTCTTCCTCGCTCAAAAGCACGCGCAGATGCGCCCGTGCCCGGTTCAGCCGCGATTTGACCGTACCGATCGGCCAACCCAGCACCTGCGCAATGTCCACTTCGGTCAGATCCGCTCCGTAGCGCAGTGCGATGACGTGGCGTTGTTCAGCACTCAGTTGTGCGAGCGCTTGTCGCATCGCTTCACGCCCTGCCACGCGCTCTTGCATGTCTCCCTGTTCCAGGTGATGATCTGAGTCAGGAGGATCTGCGGACTCCAGCACTTCGTCCAGGGAAAGAGGTCGTAGGTACGTCCCTTGCTGCTCCATCACATCGAGCGCGTGGCGATAGAGGATGCGCATCAGCCAGGGGCGGAACAGACGGCCCTGTTGGAAGCGCGGCAGACCACGCCAGGCCAGCAGGAAGGCTCCCTGTGTGATCTCTTCCGCCAGCGCGCGCTGGTGGCATAAACGCAGTGCTGCTGCCATCGCGGCGGCATGATGGGCCTCCCACAGACAACGGAACGCCTCCTGGTCTCCGTGAGCCACGCGTTCGATGAGTTCAGCCTCGCAAGTCGTCACGCATGTCCTCCTTCTGTAGCAATAGTACACCCAAAGGAAGGCAAAAGGTTCCCAATACCCTCCGTGAAGGTAAACCCTCTTGCGCACAGCTTCTCGCCGAGGAGTTCACCCGGTGCCGGACATCCCATCCATCTAGACAGCAAGAGATGCCTGTGCTATTGTTCCCGTGCGGCTCTTGAACATCAACAAGGGGTAGATAGATACCGGGAGGGAACAGTGACAGCTCGACTCATCATCTTCCTCGACGATGGCGGAGTCATGAACGACAACAACATGCGTGCTTTACAGTGGCAACGGTTGGTCAGCGAGTACTTCGTCCCGCTGCTCGGTGGCTCAACTGAAGCGGGGTCCCGCGCGAACCGGCTAGTAGCTGGCCGCTTGTTCGCTCCTGATGCCTGGCGAAGGCGAGTCCATGCTGCTCCCGATTACCGCAGCTTTGATCGCGACTACCAGGTCGATTGGTTGCGGGGCATGTGCGAGTTGGTGGGGATTGAGACCCCTCCCGACGAGGAATGCCTGCACCTTGCTCGTCGTGCCGCGGCTTTCATTACCTGCCGCGTCCAGGCGGCCTTTCCTTGCGTAGTGGACACCATCCGTACGTTGCACCGTCGGGGCTACATGCTCCACACGGCCTCCGGCGAGTCCTCACTCGATCTGGCCGGCTACCTGCAGGCCATGGGGGTACGCGACTGTTTCGGTCGCCTGTATGGCCCGGATTTGATCGACACCTTGAAAGAGGGGCCGGCGTACTACGAGCGCATCTTCGCTGATCTCGGCATCGCGGCCGCAGACGCAATGGTGGTTGACGACAGTCCTCGCGCCATCGAGTGGGCGACGCGGGTGGGCGCGCGTGCGGTGCTGGTCGGAGACTCATTACGCCCTCAGACGGGAACGACCGTACCTATTGGGAGCTTCGTCGAACTGCCCGCTTTGCTTCAATGGCTGGACTAATTCAATCTATTGAGCCTATGGCGTAGAGCATCTGAAGCAAGGAGGCTCAGCAACAGATGGGATCTGCTGGCAATAGTCCTCACAGGGCCACCCTTGCGCAAAGCCGAGCACAACGGCGCTGCCGGACGAGCAGGGAGAAGACCCCCACCACCGCCTCGAGACGAAACCCTCGCTGTGTTCTCGTGTCTCTGGTACAGTGACAACGACGGAAAACGTCGTCAGGAGACCTGAGGAGGGAAGTCGTGTCAGCACTGAACATCTTCCTCGATGATGGCGGGGTCATTACCGATAAACAGCAGCGCGCCGCCGAGTTTGGGCGCCTGGTTGGCGTCTACTTTGTGCCGCTGCTGGGCGGGACTGCAGAGGCCTGGACCCGCGCCCACAGCGCGGTGGTTGACCGGCTGGCCGATCCGCAGTCGGCGAGCGCGCTCGCAGCTGCTGACTTCGTGGGCTTTTATCGGGCGTATCAGCTCCGCTGGGTTGCAGGGATATGCGAACTGCTGAGTCTGCCCACACCGCCCGAGGAGGAGTGCCTCGACCTGGCGTCTCGCGCGCTCGGCTGGATCACACGCCGCATCCAGGCAGCCCTGCCCGGCGCAGTCGAAGCCATCCGTCTCTTGCATCGCCAGGGTTATGCGCTGCACACCGCCTCCGGGGCGTGTTCACTGGAACTGGTCGGCGCTCTGGAAGGGATGGGCGTGCGGCACTGCTTTGGCCGTCTCTATGGGGCCGACCTGATCAACACCTTCAAAGAAGGGCCAGAGTATTATGCACGCCTCTTCGCCGATGCTGGCGTGCAGCCCGAGGGGGCGCTGGTCGTCGATGACAGCCCTGACGCCACTCGTTGGGCAGCCCAGCTCGGAGTCAGAACGGTCCTGATCGGCTCTTCGCCTCATCCCGAAACAGGTACGACTCCACGACTTGAGAGCCTTGCGGAACTGCCAGCCTTCCTCCGACAATGGGTGTGAGGTGGTCAGCAGCAGCGGCACCGGTCCGTCGATACGCCTTTCCCCGATGGAACGTGACTGGCGTGAACGATCGCTGCCACTTGACAGCGAAAGCTGTTCATGGGTACTATGAGGAGTGGGAAGAGAGTAGTATCCTCGAAGGAAGGCACGACACATGCGGCATCGCTATTGACGCTGTTGCAGAACCAACCCATCCATCTGGTGCCACCGTCTCATCTGCACAGGCGCAGGTGAGACGTTTTGTGTTGTTCTGGTTGCTCCCTGCTCCAACCAGAGCGTGCCTCATCCCCACAGCCGAGCTCCACCGTCACCTGCTCCCAAGATCTCCTTCGCCATGTTTGATGATCGATGTTCAAGGAAAGGACAGAGCAAGATGCAGATGCGTGTTGGGTTATTACAGATGGCCGACTGTGGTCCCCGGAAAGAAGACCTCCAGGCCAAAGGAGAAGCCTACTGCCGCCAGGCGGCAGCGATGGGCGCGGATATCGCGCTCTTTCCCGAACTGTGGTACATGAGCGACCATCATTTCGTCGAGCGCTCCTGGAGTCACGACTACGAACTCTGGAGAGGAAAGCACCTGTGGGGCAAAGCCGAGTGGCATCCCGACCAGGAGTTTGCGGAGCAGATCGGGCGCTGGCACGCGCAGGCGATCGGCAGAGACGATCCGTATATCCTGCACTTTCAGCGAGTAGCGCGGGAGTTGCACATGGCCATCGCCCTCACCTACCTGGAACGCTGGCCAGGAGGGCCGCGCGATACGGTGTCATTGATCGACCGGCATGGGGAGGTGGTGCTCACCTACGCCAAGGTGCACACCTGTGACTTCGACCCGGTCGAGGCGACGTGTACACCGGGAGACAGCTTTCCCGTGTGTACACTGGAGACGGCGCAAGGGCCGGTCAAGGTGGGAGCCATGATCTGCTACGACCGGGAGTTCCCTGAGAGCGCACGGATGCTCATGCTCGGGGGAGCAGAGCTGATCCTGGTTCCCAATGTGTGTGACATGGAGCTCAATTTCATTGCCCAGGTGCGAACCAGAGCCATCGAGAACATGGTCGCCATCGCCTTGACCAACTATGCCCCGCCGGATGCGAACGGGCATTCCATCGCCTTTGATCCCATGGCTTTTACCGAACAAGGCTCGCGTGATAGCCTGGTCGTGGAAGCCGGTGAGCAGGAAGGAGTCTACCTGGCGTCCTTTGATCTGAATGCGATCCGCAAGTACCGGGCGCGCGAGTCGTGGGGCAATGCCTTCAGGAAACCGCACCGCTACGGTCTGCTGGTCGAGCAGCGTGTCGAGGACCCCTTTGTGCGGGTGAATATCCACGGCGAGCGTTACCAGAGCAGCAAGCGATAGGGAGTGTGTGGAGTCGCGGCATGGCCGTTTTCATCTCGGTCATGCCGTTCCCGAAGAGCCGCGTTGAGTCTGTCGGAACGTCGCTGGCGTGTCTCTCCATCCGGGCTCCGACCCACACCGGAACAGCCATATCTCTTGTGAGACCCACGTTGAGCAAACAAGCACGTCCCATGTTCGCTGCCTTGACCGCGGTCTTGACCGACCAACCACTTCCCAGTGCCTGGGGAATCTGAGGAGGGATGCACTGATGCGTGAGCAAGCTTTCACGCTCGCCATCAAACCAGCAGAAGCGTCTCAATTGGAGATGCTGGAACACGAGTTCTCGCCTGATACGCTGTCAAAACCTCATTACCGGCGCTACGAAGTCCAGCAACGAGGGGAAGGAATCTATCTCATCGCCTGGCACGATCACACCCCTGTTGGTCACTTCTTGCTGCGTTGGAGCGGCCCTGATGATGCGCGTGTCATGAACTATATTGATGTGAAGCACAGTGCCTACCTGGAAGCGGGAGCGACAAGGGCTGCCTATCGGAGAAAGTGAGTAGCGACGGCGCTCATTCGAGAGGCTGAGCGAGTAGCAAGAGCAAAAGGATGCACCCAGATTGGATTAGAAGTAGGAAGCACCGATAATCCAGAAGCCAAACGACTGTATGAACACCTGGGGTATGTCGACTGGGGACGGGGGGAATCTCTCATTAGCTGGGAGTACATAGATAAGCATGGCAACCAAGGGACGGAATCAGAGGTGGTCATCTATATGCACAAACACCTCTAAGCAAAACTCCTGCATCTCACGAACGAGTCACTCTCCCACGAAGCGGTGAAGCAGGTTGTCTGCTCTGCCTCTCACATCGCGTTCTTCGCTGGTTGCGCCGTCAAAGCCGTTTTCAGTTGGACTCTCTGCTCTCTGCGATCGTGGCCTTATCTAACAGCCTCTGCGATCCCCTCCCTGAGTAGATACTCACGAGAGAGGTCAAGGTCTTGAAGCGTTGGGTCGAACGACGATTCCACCCTTCGGATCGGCATGTCCAATCTTGTATGCTGTGTGCTCACCAACGTGTTGCTGTTTCCCTGGCAGAGGGCGGCTAACACTATGCTTCGCTCTCATTTTCCCCGCTCAGCAACGAGAGCAGGAGGTGATTATGGCACTCTTTCGAGAGAAAAACCGCACGTAAAAGGCTCACTTCCATTGCTATGCAGGTCATCGAGAAGCGTTTCATGGCCCCGCGGGGCCTTCCAGGGTGTTTGGAGGTTGAGCAGTGGTCCAGGGGGGGAGCGGCAAGGGTGTCCCAAGCAGAAAGGCGCGGATGGAGGCCAGGTAGAGGTCAGGTTGGTCCAGATAGATCTCATGGCCCGCATGCGGGAAATACAGCAAGGTCGAGTTGGGCAAGGTCGTCTTGTATTGCCAGGTGACTGCCCATTTGATATAGTTACAGGCTCCGGTCAGAATCAGCGTCGGGGTGTGGTTCGAGGAAAGCCTCGTGCGCGGATTGACGTTTCCATGCCTGTGCTGGGCATCGGTGGTGGTAAAGATGTTGTCGTAGAAGCCATAGCCTTGCACCTGCCCTTTGGGCAAGTGAGCAGGGTCACAGACGGTTCCCTGGGAGATGCCCTGGACGAACGTATTAAAGAACGCATCCGCTTCCCGATCAGACACCAGGGTATGCGCTGCTCGCGGATTGATCAGTCCGAGCAGATACCAGGTGATGAAACGAGGCGTATAGAGTGTGTTGTGATACTGCTGCTATGCTGCTGCCGAAAGCCGCGAGGTGATCAGGCCTTCATCAGACCACTCGGCTTCATTGATGGGGGCGGGTGACGTGAAGATCGCTTTGGCTACATGTTGGGGGTAGGTGGCCATATACGTCGCCACCAGGGTGCCTCCCCAGGATGCTCCCACGCATTGCCTCACGAAAATCTTCCTTTCTCTGCTTCGAGCAGGTATGTTCCTACGACGTTGCTCTTGTCTTTTCTCCCAGACCTTGTCTTGGCTCGTCCGCTCTGGAGCAGAAGAAGCACATGGGGTAGAGTAACCAGCAAGAGGAAGATTTCTCGTGAGGCAAGCCTGCCTCTAGTTGTCGCTTCCGCACACAGCTCGCACGCTGCACGTTTCCAGAGGAGGGAAGAGTGGAACGGTCGTTGAGTTTTCAAGCCAAGCGGGAAGTGCTCCACTAGATGGCACCACAGTACCGCCAGGCATCTCCATCACAGAAAAGGACGCTGCTTGAGGCCTTTATCGCAACCACCGGCTATGTGCGCAAATACGCCAGGTGGCTCCTCAACCATGCCGAGCAAGTGCAGCAGACGCATGGGCGCTCCCATCTGCGAAGCTCAGGACCAGACATTCAACATGCGCTCTTCTTGGTCTGGAATGCCGCCAACCGCATCTGCGCCAAACGGCTCATTCCCTTTCTCCCTCCCTTGCTAGAAGCACTGGAACGGCATGAGCATCTTCACCTCACAGAGGACTGTCGAAGCCAACTCCTTTCCATGAGCGCAGCGACAGCTGATCGCCTCCTGCGTTCCCAGCGAAGGGTGGGTCAGCGCGGCCTCTCCACCACGCGAGCGGGAACGCTGCTGAAGCAACAGATCCCGATTCGCACGTTCCAGGAGTGGAAGGAGACCCAACCCGGCTTTCTGGAAGCGGATCTCGTGGCTCATTGTGGCACCGACATTGAGGGAGGCTATGTCTACACGCTGACGCTCACCGATGTGGCCACGGGATGGACCGAATGCCTCCCCCTCTTGCATCGGAGCCAGAGAGCAGGAGCGGAGAAAACGCGTCCTGGGCTGGCGGCGCACCCACAAAGACCCCTTTGAAGGGGAGTGGGAGCAGATCACCTCCTGGTTGATTGCCAATCTCGAACGGAGCAGGGACGACATCTTCCGGGAGCTGCAGCGCCGCTCCCCCGGACGGTATCAACCATTACAAATCCGCACGCGTGAGCCGAGGCATGCGGAAAATAGAGCCCACCTCTTGGAAACGCGCGAGGAGCAATGGCAAACTGAAGTGATCCGTGGACCATCACCCCCGCCACTTGAATAAACCGCCGAGGAAGATTTTTGGTGAGGCAATGCACTTATTACAGATGGCCGACGGTGGTCCCTGGAAAGAAGACCTCCAGGCCAAAGGAGAAGCATACTGCCGCCAGGCAGCAGCGCTGGGAGTGGATATCGCCCTCTTTCCCGAACTGTGGTACATCAGTGACCATCATTTCGTCGACCTCTCCTGGAGTAACGACTACAAACTCTGGAGAGGAAAGCATTTGTGGAGCAAAGCCGAGCGGCACCCTGGCCAGGAGTTTGCGGAGCAGATCGGGCGCTGGCATGCCCAGCACACTGACTCAGAGGATAGTCAACAAATCCTGGTACTCGCACGTGGCGGCATGGCACTCCATCCTTCGGGGGAAAATTGGTTGAAACCTGAGAAAAAAGCCAAGATTTCTTCCCTCTAGAGCAGCAATCTCACAAGTGATCTGAACCCCTGTTGAGAGAGGGAGAAGCAAAGGATACGATGTAACCTCCGCCGAATCTATTAGCGTAAAACAATACTGGGGTTCCCATCTGAGCCATCGGAGCGCGAGCTGCAACGTCTGGCAACGTGGATTCGCCCCAGGAGATCGGAATAGTTCCATGAAGGAAGACATATGACCAAAGTGCATACGGACGGAAGCGACCAGGGCTTCGTACTGGGGAACAAAGTGCTAGTGGCGGAGGTGTTTGCCAAAAACGGTTTCCTTGTGCTCTCGAGCATCACAGGGGAAGAGCAGACATCTGAGGTGAATGCGGATCAGATTTACCAGGGCAACGGAGGTGGTGACTCATGCAAGATCGAGCATCCACTTCTGGGCAGCCTCACATAACGGCTGACTACCTGTTGATGCCTCAAGCACGGTCAGGCGATCAATGCGCAGGTGTAAGGAGCTGAAGATGGACATCATACTTGGAAAAGTCGGAATTTGGACCTTCGACTTCGACCGGCAACCGATGGCACAGGTGCGCGAGGAGGTTGCAGAGCTGGAAGCGCTTGGATACGGAGCCATCTGGATTCCCGAAGTCGCTGGTCGAGAAGCCTTGACTCACGCAGCAGTGTTGTTGGCAGCCACCAACCGCATGGTGGTTGCTAACGGTGTTGCTCGCATTGCAGAGCGCACGCCGCGAGCGATGGTTGCTGCACAGCAGACCTTAGCAGAGGCGTATCCGGGTCGGCATCTCTTGGGTCTTGGACTCGGAGGTGTCAGCCAGCTTGAGGCCATGCGAACCTATCTTGATGAGATGGATGGGATTGCACTGGTGACTCCCAAACCAGCGTTCCAGCCAGTGCGGGTGCTTGCTGCATATGGTCCGGCGATGTTGCAGCTCGCTGCGGAGCGCAGTGCAGGAGCACATACCTACAAAGTGACCGCACAACACACGGCCGACGCACGTCAACTGCTTGGCCCCAAGGCGTTCCTTGCTGTCGAACACGCTGTCGTGCTTGAAACTGACTCACACCAGGCGAGACGAATCGCTCGCGCTCATCTTGAGACCTATCTTCGGTTGCCTGCTCATCTGGCGAAATTCCGGCGGCTCGGCTTCACCGACGATGAATTTGCTGCTGGGGGAAGCAATCGTCTTGTGGACGCACTTGTAGCGTGGGGTCACATGGACGACGTGCTTGCAAAGCTCCAGACGCATTTTGAGGCTGGTGCCGACCATGTCTGCATCCAGGTGCTCGGGAGCGAGCCGGGGGCTTCCCCGATGCAAGCGTGGCGGATCTTAGCCAAAGCCCTGCTCCATTGATGGTTCAGGAAAACAACGAGTAACGCAACGCGACAGACCTGTTGTCATCATGGCAACAGGTTTTTTTATTGCGAGAGAGGTTTCACCTCTTCGGAGCAAACGCCAGGACCTCATCGCGGTTTTGCACTCCACTCTTGTATGCACATACGAGACGAAATCCCGGTCAAGCCTTCTCACTTCATCAGCTTTCCGTGGCAGCGCTGTGGTCTGATGGGGAGGGACTTTCCGTTCTTGACGCTGCTCTTCACGTTTTCTTGACGCTTCCTGGTCATACTAGCAAAGGAGACCTCAAGCGTTCCCTCAAAGGACAGAAAACGTAGTGCATCTTTGGACATTGTGCTGTTTGGCGCTCGCGGAGAGCCAGAAAGCTACATCTTTTGTTTTGGTACCACAATATCACTAGAACATGGAGGCTTACAATCAAGATGGAACATCGACCCTTCAGATCGGCACGCGCCAACAAGCGTGTAATGATCGCACTGATCGCTGTAATACTCGTGGCAACGCTTGTTGCCCTCGTACCCGGAATTATCGGGCATGGAGTGAGGTCGGCATCGGCCGTCACCAAGGACCAGCCGGGAGGACTGGGACAGCTCAGTGGTCTGCTGCCCAGGGACCACCTGACCGAAGAGAGCGCCATCCAGGTCAATCTCAGCAACGAGACGGTGCGCCTCCCGCTATACAAAGGGGAGGCCTATGGCAAGACCGCCTGGTTCGTCCTCCTGGATGCCTCCGACGCCGGGCTGGCGCATGACCTGGGCGTGAACTTTGCGCCCAAGCTCGCCAATATCGGCATCGGCTGCCCCGCTTGCGTGCAGACGGTGACCATCGACAACCCCACACCCGCGCAGAATCCGTTCGGGCCAGCGCTGGTCCACTTCCAGGGCGCACCGGATTTCAGTCCCACCCGGATCGCGGTGCCCGGACCCAACGGCTTCCCGCTCGCCCAGTTCCAGCCCGGTGCCGTGGCCGGCCCGGGATACAGCCCGTTTATTCAGATTGCCGGCTCGCCGGTCGTCTACAACGCTCCCATCGTGGCCACCGGCGACGGTCCGTTCGACGTCGTGCACCACACCAACACGGGTGACCGGGTGCTCGGCATCCACATCGCCCCCCCGACGTCGCCTCCCGGACAGTTCCTGGAGTCGTGGGTCGACATGTTGTTTGTCAAAGGCTTCGACGCCGGTCAGCCGATTGTGTACCTCAGCACAGACGCCGGTCAGCCCCTGACCGCGGTGCTGGAGCGTTCGACCTACGTGCCTGCGCTGGACAAAGCAGCGTACAACGGCGGCGACGACTTTCTGGGGTCCGCCCGCGAGCGGCTCTTCGGCTTCATCAACGGGCAGACGGGCGCCAACAACCCGCAGGCCCAGGGATTTGTGCACCTGGTCCGCGATGGTCACGCCAGCGAGGACGCCTCAGCCGATAACACGGCCCTGATCAACGCCCTGCGCAATGGGGGCGACCTGCTCAACGTGTTCGGGGATTTCCCCACCCTGTCCGACCCCCGGCATGCCCAAGCCTACAGCCCGTTGTGGGACGCGCAGCTCGGTCTGTGGACCGATAAGGCAGTGAAAGCCGGACTCAACACGCGGCAGATCGACGAGGTCGTCGTCTTCAACCTGGCGGCCACCCGTCCCGACCTGCTGACGGGCATCGATCCTGCCACTGGCCAGCCCGCCCCCTATGGTGCCCAAGGAGTCGACATCAACTGTGCGGTCATCGGGTTCACAGCCATGGCTCCAACCGCTAACCTCGCCACTCCCGTCCCGAACTCGCAGTTCCCACCCAGGTAGTGGCTTCAGTGTTTGTGTTCCTAAGGGCCGTCTTTCGATGGAAGTGGTGAACGCAAACACTGATCGATCCAGGAGTTGCGGCCCCTCGCAAGCGCGGGGGGCCGCAACTCAAGGTAATACCTATCCCGCAACTCTTCACTGGACGTATATAGAGATACGATTACACGGGGGGTATGATATGAGGAAGTCCACAGTGCGAATGACAATGAGAGCAGAGGTACAGAAGTTTGAGCTCTTTTATCAAGAGAATCTCGACGGCATCTATCGCTTCGTGTATAGTCATGTGAGGAACCGGGAAGTGGCTGAGGACCTGACGTCGCAGATCTTTCTCAAAGCCATGTGCAGTCTGGATCTTGAGCGCAACGCATACAGTAGCTCTGCATGGTTGTTTCTGGTTGCCCGGACGACCATTGCAGACTACTGGCGTGCCCACTATCGTCGAGCAGCAACACATTCACTGGAAGCGTTGGTAGAAGCAGGTTGGGAGGGCCCGAGTGATGCAGACCCTCCTCAGAGCAGCGTGGCAGGCCGTGTAGAGGACATCCTCCAAAGCCTGCCCGAGCGCGATCGGGAGGTCCTGACCTGCCGGTTTCTGCTCAATCTTTCAGTACGGCAGACCGCTGTCAGCATGGGCGTGACGGAGACTAACGTCAGAGTGATGCAGTTTCGTGCGCTCAGACGCGCTGCAAACTCGCCTATCCGTAGTCTTTCGGGACCTGAGAGGCCTCGCGTTGGGCTTGCTGCAACACCGGCTGAATCTGCGGCCCAGCCAAAAAGATCGAACGCCTCGCCTCATCCCCGATGCCCGCGGCCAGCCCCCGGATGATCGTCGCTGCCTCACCAAAGGCTGTTTGTGCTTGCGTAGGCAGGCCCTCTGCCTCATACACCCTTCCCAACATCGCCTGGATCTGCCACTGTTCTCCCGGCAACCCGATGTCAACAGCCACCTGGGCGGCTTCGCCCAGGTGGCCGATGGCTTGCTCGCTATGCCCATCCCAGGCAGCCAGGACTGCCAACGACCGCAGGTAGGAAATGTGGAAGCGCCGATAGTTCCCCAGACGTTCCCCGAGTCGTTGCACTGCTGCTCTCGCCTGGCGCTCATCCCCCCCACGCAGTAAGGCTTCCGTTTCATATTGACGATAGAAATCCAGCACGAGCAATGCCACATCAGAGCTCTTGCGTACGGTGATGGCCTTCAAGGCATAGCGGTAGGCTGCTTCCCACTCCCCGGCTTCGGCATAGTGCATGCACAGTTGCGACAGGGCGGATACGCGCAGTGGTCCGAGGTCTAACGTCTCTGCAACGGCTTCTGCCTCTGCGAGCGTTCGGTGCGCCTCTTCCCACTGCTGCAAGGCGTGATACGTCTTCCCCAGGGCAATGAGAAAGCGCTGGAAAATTATCGTTGGAGGAAAGGTCCGTGCCTGCGCGACGGCGTTATGCATGAGCACGAGTGCCTCTTCATAGGCTCCCGCGTCCAGCAATCCATGCGCGAGGCAGAGCGTGCTGTAGATGTATGCCCAACCGTTCTTGCTCTCTTGGGAGAGCGTGAGTGCCCTGCGGCCACTGTGTATGCTGTCGTGTACCTGCCCAGCATGCACTTGTGCGAAAGCCAGGTTCGCCCAGCTCAAGGCTTCTGACGCGCGATTCGTCAAGAGTTGGGTGGGCGGAGCGCCAATGGCAAAGGAGGGAAGTGAAAGCTCCTGCGAAGCGGCCTGCTCGGTACCAAAGAGCGCGTATAGCGTCAGAGACCCTTCCAGAGCGTGCAGAGCCTCCTGAAAGTCTCCTATACGAATATGGATCCATCCAAGCAAGGAGAGACTTCTGGCTTCCAGTTCCTGGTTGTTACTCGCTCGTGCCAGTTCCAGCGCATGCTGTCCATGCGACAAAGCCTGCTTTGTGTCCACCCACACGAGGGACGTGATCTGGGCCAGGTTCCACTCCGTTTCCACCAGCGCCCGCTGATCGTGACTGGTCTCTGCCACGCGCCAGGCTTCCTCCAGGAGCGCTCGCACCTGTGGCTTGTCGTGCGACTGTTGGACCGCCAGAATCGCCAGGCGGTTGAGGGTTATGCTGACCAGCCTGGGCAGCCGCTGGTGTTGCGCATAGGCGAGGAGCTCTTCATAGGCCTGTTGAGCCTGCTGCCAGGCGTTCTGGAAGGCATAGGCCCGCCCCAGGTAGACGTAGAGGTGTTCCACCTCCGAAACTTCTAGCACGTTCCGCAGTCGCTGCTCCTGGAGCAAGGTGTGCGCCTCTTCGTAGTGCCCGATGGCGTCTTCGACGGCGAAGACGGCCAGTGCCTCATCACCTGCCTGTATGCTGTAGCGAGAGGCGGCCTCGGGAGAGGCCGAGGCCCTCGCGTGATACGCCAGCTCGGCGGCGGTGGCTCCTTCTGTCTGCAACAGCGCCAAGACGCGCTGGTGCAAGACGTGCCGCCGCGCCGCGCCTAGCTCAGTATAGACCACATCCCGGATCAGGTCATGCGCGAAGCGATAGCTGCCCGGACGGCCCGGACCTGCTTCCTCCTCACGCAGGAGCCCACTGCCGACGGCCTCCTCCAGGCCTTCGACGCCTGCCTGCGATACCTGCCCCCCGGGTAGAGTGCCCATCTCGGCCAGTTGCCACAGGAGCGAAGCTGTCGCCTGGTTCCCCAGCACGGCACCGGCCCTCACCAGTTGGCGCGCGGGAGGCTTTAGCTGTGCCAGCCGTGCCAGGATCATCGCTCGCACCGAGGGCGGTAACAGCTCGCGCCGGGACTGCTTCTGCGCGAGAGCCGCGGCCATCTCCACGGTCGGCTCCAGCCCCCAGGTACCATTCGCACTCAACCGCGGTACCAACCATTGCCGGTCGCGGAACAGCTTGAGCGTTTCCAGCAGGTACAACGGCTGCCCGCCCGTGTGCGCAAACAGGAAGTCGCCCAGCGTGGAAAGCTTCGTCTGCGATGCGGACGAAGGCTCGGCCCCTGGCGTGACTGGCATAACTGCGCTGTGCTCACGCTGCTCACCTCCAGTGCTGGTTCCAGGTTCCGCCTCTCCTGCGATGGCCTGAAGGAGCTGCATCGTCTCGGCTTGGCTCAGCGCCTGCAACGCGATCCGGGTGAGTGGTAGGTCGCGGCCCAGGTTGGAGAGATCTGTGGAGAGCTGCGAGTTGAGTTCTCTCGCTTCACTACGTATCGTGCCCAGCAACAGTACCCGGCTGCCATGCCTGCTCCAGCGCCGTCCCAGGTAGCGCACCAGGTCAAGGGAGGCGCCATCGATCCAGTGCAGGTCATCCAGCAGGAGCACCAGTGTCGTACGCTTGCTCAAGGCGTCCACCAACCGCGCCATCGCTTCAAACAGCCGCAGCTTGGCGGTCAGCTCATCCTCGGTGGGAGCAGGCAGATCAGGGTAGCGCACCCGCAGCTCGGGCAGCAGACGCGACAGTTCGGCCAGCCACAGGTCGTCCAACAAGTCTTCCGGTGCGTTTTCCTCCTCCAACCGCTGGCGCACGGCCTCGACCAGCGGCTGATAGGGCAGTCGTCCTCCCATCTCGAAGGCTTGCCCGTTCAGTACATCAGCACCTTGAGCGTCGGCCCAGGCTGCAAAGTCGCGAGCCAGCCGCGTTTTGCCAATGCCAGCCTCGCCCTCCAGCAGTACAGCCTGCGGCCGCCCCTGCCGCGCCTGCTGAAAGCTCCCGACCAACTGCGTGAACGCCGCGGCCCGTCCGACCAGCGGGGCCACCAGCTCGCTTGGCGGTCGGCTCTCCACCGTGGCGGGGGAGGAATGGGCTGGGTGACTCCCGCGGCTGGCCGCCGAGGTAGCGCGAACGTGCTCAGCCAGGGCCACGGTGTCCGCCGAGGGTTCGGCCTGCAACTCCTCGGCCAGGCGCGCCCGGAGGGTGGCATAGACCCGCAAGGCGGCGACCGCATCGCCCCGCGCCAGGTGGACCCGCATCAAGCGCCGAGAGGCCTCTTCCGAGAGCGGATCGAGCGCCAGCCAGCGGGTGAGGGTGGCTCGGGCCTGCTCCAACTCAAAGGCTTCCTCCTGAAAGGCGGAGAGCCGATCGAAGAGCTGGAGCAGGCGCACCTGCCACTGGTGCTGCTGTTGCTGGACCCACGCGTCAAAGCCAGTCTCCTCGCGCAGCCAGAAGCCATCGAGGAAGGGGCCGCGCACCTGGGCGAGGGCGTGCTGGAATAGAGCGACCAGGGTGGCGCGCTGCTGCTCAGTATGGGCTGCGGAGAGCCGCAGGGCCTGGTAGGCCTGCTGCACCACGTCCAGGTCCAACTCCAACGGGGCATGCGGGTTCAGGCCAAGCATCTCATGCTCAATGAGCAGATGGCTGTGCTGGGAAGGCGAAGCGTCGGAGTCAGCGAACAGGCCCCGCAGCAGCGTAAGGGTGGTGCGCAAACCCGTACGAGCAGCGTGGGGCTCACTATCGGGCCACAGGAAGGCAGCCAGCTTGCTGCGGGGATGCATGCCGCCTTCGACCGCCAGGTAGAGCAGCAAGGCCTGCGCCTTGCGCAAGGAAAAGGTGAGGCGGTTGCCGTCATGAAACACTTCGGGTGCACCGAGCACAGCCAGACGTAACAGACCCATGGCATGTTCTCTTCATATAAAAGGATAATGGATGCAGCGAACAGTTCCTCACAAGCTCAGCCTCGCCTCCTTACATGCAGAAGTTGCGGTCGTGCTGCCAGGCGATCGAGCGTTCTGATGAGCAAGAGGAAAATCCGTTGTTCCCTGTGTCCTGACCACTGTAGAGCTATTGTACCATGTGAGATTGTTCCAGGTCAAACACAACCACTGCTTCACGAAATCTCTTGCTGTGGCCACACCATGGCCTACTGGGGAGGGACTTCCCGTTCTTGACGCTGCTCTTCACGTTTTCTTGACGCTTCCTGGTCATACTAGCACCAGAGAGGACCAGGGCAGCCGGTTGTGGAAGGAGTGATGAGGTTACCTGTCCCCCAGACGGAGTGCCCAACATATGCATAGGGTCTCGTGGAACGCGTCGAACCAGGCAGGATGGACAAAGACGAGCAAATAAAGGAGCGTTGCTTTATGGCGCAGCTACAGATCGTCTACTTACTGCGACCGGGAACCCAGGAGCAGTGGCGACGCCTGTACCAGGAGATAGTGGAATCACGCAAAGAGGAGTTCGAAGCGTCCTGTCGACATATGGGGATCGCCCAGGTGCAGGTCAGGCTGGTGCAACTGCTCCATGGTGACCTGATGCTCATAACCCTACACACGCAGGAGCTGCAACAGACGCTGCAGCAACTGGCGACCGCAGAGCGTCCATTGGAGCGCTGGCTGCGAGCACAGCTTCAGGGCTTGCTTGGATGGAATGTGCAGGATGTGCTGCCCGACCCGCAAGGTGACCTAATCTTCACCTGGGGTCCATAGCTTTCGCTCATACACTACCGGCTGGCTACATGCTTCCAGAGTGAACTTGCCGAGCAACCATCACCGATTCGTGCTGGAGTGAGGTAGAGCAGAGCGAAAAAGAAGGATCAGATATGCGTTTAAGCAATGGTGAACATTTTCCAACGATCACCGCTTCCCGCGTAGGAGGTGGCGAAATGTCCGTTCCCCAGGATCTGGCAGGTCGGTGGGCTGTGCTGCTGTTCTATAGAGGCCATTGGTGCCCGTATTGCCGCCAGCAGTTACTGGACTTTCAACGAGCGAGAGCGCAATTGAACGAGCTGGGAGCCGAGGTCGTCGCGCTCTCTGTCGATTCCCTTGAGCAGGCGCAGCAGACCGTCGAACGGCACAGACTCACTTTCCCGGTGCTATACGGACTTGACACTCGTGAAGTGGCAAAGATGATTGGAGCCTCCATCAACGAAGATCCACTCTACCTGCAGGCAACCGGATTTGTGCTTCGGCCTGATGGGACAGTTGTAGCCGTCTACTCGAGCGGCGCAATTGGCCGCCTCGTTGCAGCCGATGCCATCAATTTTCTCAAGTACCTGCAGAAAGCGTAGTAACCAACTTGAGAGGTGTTCACTTCCACGCAACAACACCTTGTCTTAGATCATTGTTCTTGATTGCTCAAAGGAGGAACGCAAACAATGTCAGAAGCATTTGAGTACCTCTCACATGCCCGGCTCCTGTATAAAGACAGCTACCGCAATGCGTATCTCGGTGAAGTAGCCACGCCCGTCGTGTATGGCGTGCAGGGGAAACTGCGCGAGTATTATGGGGCCAAAGAGGGCCCTCCAATCGCATCGACGTTAGATCACATCGTTGCCGCCGTCGCTGGCTGAATGTACGGCACACTTGCCGGTGCCCTGTCAGGGCGCAAGATTCCTTTTGATCGTCAACTGTACACAGCAACCGTCGATGGGCGGATTGTGGGGGTTGGCCAGACGATCCGCATCGAGTCGATTGCTGTCCACTACGACCTGACCGTTCCGCCCGAATCTCGCGCTGCGGCTGAACGCGCACTGCACGTCCACCCCGAAGGGTGTCCAGCTCACCAGAGCGTGAAGGCAGCCATCAGGATCACGTGGGATGCGACGCTCCATAGCGGTGAAGAGGTGATCCGCTTGAGTAGCGATGCTTCCCTCGAATAAGATGTCAGAACCGAGAAATCCTCATCAGCGCACCAACGCCGTACCATTGAGCGCTTCGACGAGACGAGCAAGCATGGCGTCTCTACTTTCACGAAAGGCGAGGATGCTTATGACCACCAATCTTCAGGTGAATGACCAGTTTCCCGATATTGAACTGCCGAATCATCAGAACGAGTTGACACGGCTCGCACACTTCACGAAGCCCGGCCTCCTCGACAGACATCTGGGTTTCTTGGATGGCTATCCACTGATCCTCGTCTTTTATCGCGGGTTCTTCTGCCCACGTGATCAGCAGCAGATGCGGCAGTTGGTAGAGTTCCAGCACGAACTGGCTGTCAATTACGGCAAGCTGGCAGCGGTGAGCGCTGACCCGCCACTCGTGCAGGCCGCCTTTCGCGCCGGGCTGGGGGCGCAGTGGACCTTCTTGTCTGACGAAGAGCGCGTCGTCATCAAGCAACTCGGCATGCTTGACGAGACGGAGGGCGAGTACGCCTATCGCGCTCAGCCGTACACGTTTGTGCTGCGACCAGACTTGCGCATCCACGCTATCTATAACGGATGGTACTTTGTCGGTCGGCCCACCAACGAGGAACTGCGGCACGACCTGCGCGCCATCATGGAAAGCCGCTCCGATTACCGCTACGAGACGTACGATACGCCAGCAGTGCGGCAGATTCGCATACCCCAGCAGGAGTGGGCGCATGGCGCACCGCCGCTGGGAGCCAACGGCCTGAAAGTCGCGCAAGGGGTTGTGCACTGGTTTGACCTCAAGGCAGGGGTGGGCATGATCGCACAAGAGGGATCGGATGACGATGTGTTCTTTCATTTTACTGCTCTTCCCGGGCAAGGTTATCGCACCATCAGATCCGGCGTTGCGGTGCGGTTTGAGCTAGTCGAGGGCAAAGCAGGCCAGAGTGCTCGCAATATTCAGCAAATGAGCTAACTCAGGCCCTTGACACGAGCGCTGAGCATATTACCTGTTGCTCAAAGATAGCCGTCTCAAGACGGCCAACACCCGGCTCTTTTTGGTGGAAGGCCACTAGGCCAGAAAGAGAGACCCGTGGAGGGATCGACCGGAGCCATCGCTGGCGCACCAGCACTGTGAATGGATTGCTCCCTGTGCAGCAAATGAGATTACCTGATTCCATGAGAACAACCGGGAGACAGAGGACGATCGTCCTCTGTCTCCCGGTTCCGCATGCAACTCAACTATTCTCGGGAGAAAGGGCAATCAACGAAGCCAGGCTCTCGTGATACCTCGAGGGCTTGAACTCGATCACCTCATATTCCGCTAGCTGCTCACGGACAAACGGATCTTCCGCCAGTATTGCTTTCAACTCATCCCTACTGTTGACATTTGCCAGCACCATCCCAGCCGGTCTGGCAGTCAGCCCGCCCGTCAGGATGAATTTGCCTGCCCTACAGTGTCTCTCCAAAAACTCGCTATGGGCAGGAAACACGGGCGTGAGAGCCTGCGGTGACTTCGTGGGATTGATGAAGAGGATGTACATCGAGCTTTTCTCTTCCTTTCAATGCTTGTACTCGCTTGCGTCAGTGCGATGTTGCTCAAATCCTTTAAGAACGTTTGTAAACTGGACACTTACCTGGCGATTGCCTCTCTCAACCACAATCAGGGATTGTGACCTCGCCATGCACCGGTAACACTCCTGTATCATATGGGACTACGAGGTAAACCAGCGGTCAATCTGCTCGCGCGTGTCGAAGTATCCAGTCGGGAACTGGGCCGCTCCCTCTGGCATCGGCTCGGTCTTCGGCGACGTTCCCGCAGGCAGCAGAAACGCGAATTTCTTCACGCCGGCCAGGTTGTATTGCGGAATAATGTGTTCCTCTCGCCATGGCCCCGTGTGCGCGCCAGGATGGTGCTTGAACTCCCGTGTATCGATCAGTGTAAACGGGGCGTGGTACTGCTCCGCGGCGGCTGCATAGCGCTCCAGCCACCGCATGTAGTCATCGTCGGTCATGGACGCGGTCGCCGCGAACCAGCGCAGTTCGAGAATTTTCCGGGCATCGTCGTAGGAAATGACGCCAAACCGGTCGTGATACAGTTGTGTCTCCATATCTCACCTTTCCTGTCATCTGCTTAACGTGATCGTCACCAGTTACGCCTGGCGACGTATTTCTCGTGTCGCGCGCTGTATGATACGCGCCTACGTATCACTTGGCAAGTAGGGACAAAAATGATACTATGGGAACGGGAAAGACGTAGAACAGTGCGTCGCCCGCTATGGCCGGGTCGTCTGAGGGAGGAACGAGATGAGCGCGGAACGTCAGGATACACTAGCGCGAAAGCGATTTGATTGTCCCGTTGACGGGTTTCAGCAGATTATGAATGGGAAGTATAAGCTCCGCATCTTATGGGATCTTCAGGATGGAGCCCGTCGCTACGGGGAGATCAAGAAAGGACTCTTACGCGACATCAGCGGCAGTCCGGAGATCGCGCCGCGCGTGCTCAGTCGCGAACTGAAGGCTCTGGCCGCGCTGGGTCTCATCGAGCGGACCGAATACCAGGTCGTTCCGCCAAAGGTAGAGTACACCCTGACTGCTGTAGGCGAGAGTCTACTGCCCATCATTGCGCAGATGGCCGAGTGGGGCACGCAGTACCTGCTCCGCGACCCTGTTCTTTCGAAGGACGACGAGTAACACCCTGACTGGTTGCGAGTACCCATGCTCTACTCGTGATGAGCTATCGAAAAATGCGAGGATCCCCGTGACACCGCTACACGAAAGGGAAACGTATGGTCGTTGCCATTCTCCTCTTTGCCATCCTCTTCTGGTTCGGGCTGTACCTCATCAGTCGTGATCTAACCAGCCCACGACTGCGTTTCGCTGGCCTTGGCCTGGTCTCCTCAGCCCTCGGCTGGGCATGCACCATCTTGAGCCCCTACACTCCGACATCCGCCCTCGCAGTCGCGCTGGCACGTGTAGGCTGGTCGCTCTTCGCCCTTCCGGTCTGCTTCTGGACGGGCGTCCTCATCGCCCTCTTACCCGAAGACGTTCCGTTTCGTGCTCGTCTTACCAGTATCTGGCTCTACACGATCTTACCCGTTACCGCACTCTGTATCCTATTGAGCATTGGCACTCCACTCGTCTTTGATGGAACAACCGGCGCACCTCACCCCGGATTCGCCACTTTCGTCTTTTACGCGCTCGTCTTCCTCCCTTTCGTCGCAGTCGTGTGCCTGGCCTGGTCGGGCCTGCGTTCGCTTCGACCCACACCTGCTCGCGTCGTTTTTCTCATCACCTTGCTCCTTTTCATCCTGAGCACCGGGCTCTTCTTTCTCCTGCAAGCCTGGCTGCCACACACCTGGCTTCTCGTCCTTTTTGGTTTTGACCTCTTCGTTGCTGGCACTGCTCTTGCCGTGGTGGATGCTCATGAGCAGGGCGAGTCACTCCTGCCCGACGTGTTCCGCTCGTTCGACTTCTCCTTCGGCGCGGCCTTGCTGTTCGCCGGACAGGTCGTGCTGGTGATCCTCCTGGGAACGGGCCTCACCTTTCCCCTCCTTGCACTCCTGTTCACCGTCCTCGCGACCTCCATCGCCGCGCAGATGTTCTCGAATCAACTGGCGGCGCTCCTGGACGCGCTGGCATTTTTCAACGTCCCGCAGCTGCGGAAAGCCAGGACCGAACTGCGCACCGCTGCGAGCGTTGTGCCACGCGTGAACCATGCTCTCGATCTGCAAGCGCTCGACGACCGCGAGTTCACCCGCCTCACCCGGCGCGCCCTCAGTCACTTCGGCGACCTCTCCCGCCTGGCGACCAGCCCGCTCACCAACCTACCGCTCGTGGAGACCCGCCTGGCCGAGCGCCACGCAAAGGATGACGTCATCGAACGGGCCATCGAACTCAAAGCCCTGCTCAGCGAGAGCATCGCCCGCCTGAAACCCCGGCAGAAAGGAGATTTCGGCACCTCTGACGAATGGCGGCATTATAACGCGCTCTATTTCCCCTACGTGGCAGGGATCAAGCCGTACAGCCGCCGCGCACAGCATGGCGGCTCGGACCCCGTCGCTCAAAAAGCGCTCGAGTGGTTTCGTACCACCATCCCTGAGCGCACCCTGCACAACTGGCAGACGGCAGCGACAAAGCTCGTGGCCCAGGACATTCGGGCTCGAGGCGCGTAGAGTCGCGGTGAATAAGGGTCTGGCCAGACCAGGCGTCGTGAGGCGAGGAAGAGGAATTTCGAGCTCCCGTGGGCCGGTGAGGGGAAAACTGGCAGCGTTTGGCAGCGGTTTGACTGGAACTGGCAGGTATTTTAGCCTTATGGTGAGAACAGCAAAACAACAACAAGAAAGGTTCTCACCCATGGCAACACAGACGACATCTCCATCGCCAACATCCACCACGCGTTTGCTCCGCCGTACCTTACAAGCGAACGGCATCTTCTCGAGCGTCAGCGGGATCGCCCTCATCGCGGGAGCCGTGCCGATCACCTCCTTCTTAGGTCTGAGCTCACCACTCATCCTGCTGGTCATCGGCGCGCTCCTCCTGCTCTATGCGGCCTCGCTCTTCGTGGCTGCCGCCCGCCGGGCAATTGATCGGCAAACCGGTTTCCTGTATGCCACCATCGACGGTGCCTGGGTCCTCGGCAGCGTAGCCCTCCTGCTCACCAGCTGGGTTCCATTCACCGCCGCGGGAAAGTGGAGCGTTGCCCTGGCCGCTTTCGTCGTCTCCGCCTTCGCGGGACTTCAAAGCTATGGAGCGTGGCGCGCGAGATAAGCGCCCGTTGCGGTGGGAATGGCGCCCAAACCGAGGACTTTCCGGTTGACGTGAGGAGAAAACACGTGTCGAACAGCGTTTTTCGCTACATCGAGCCGGTCGAAAGCGCGAAGGCCAGCGGCCTGGTCGCGCACGTCTATACACAGGCAAAGGAAGACATGGGCCTGGTCCCCATTGTGCCAGAGCCTTTCGCCATGCACTCGCCCGCTCCGGAGATCCTGGCGGGAGCCTGGGGGGTGTTCAGGGAATCACTGCTGGCCGGGCGAGTGCGGAGAGGAGTGAAGGAGGCGGTAGCGACTGCCGTCTCTGAGAGCAATGCGTGTCCCTGGTGCGTTGATGCGCATAGCATCGTGCTCTATGCCACGGGGGACGGTGCGGCGGTCAAGGCCGTCTTGCGCCACGACCCCCATCAGGCGCTGGAGACAGAGATGCAAGCGGTCGTCCGGTGGGCCTCGTCGACGCGCAATCCCACTGCGCACATCCTTGCCGACCCGCCCTTTGCTTCACAGGATGCCGCGGAGATGATCGGCACGGCCGTCACATTCCATTATCTCAATCGCATGGTGAACATCCTGTTGGTCAGGACAACCCTGCCTCGAAACCCTCTGGTGAAAGGGGCGATGACAAGGACTTTTGGCTGGCTATATACACGTTCTGCGCGCAAAACGCACCCACCAGGGGCAGCATTGGCATTGCTCCCGGCTGCGCCCTTGCCGACCGACCTGGCCTGGGCGGAGTTGGCGCCAAACGTTGCGGGGGCCTTTGCCCGTTTTGCTGCCGTGGTAGAGGAAGCGGGAACCGCCGTGCTCTCACCAGAAGTGCGCGCGCTGATTCACAGGCATCTCCAGGCATGGCGTGGGGAAGACCCTGGTCTCAGCCGGAAGTGGGTCGAGCAAGCAGTGGAGGGGCTGGATCAAGCCGCGCAGGCAGAGGCCCGTCTGGCGTTACTCGCTGCGTTAGCTTCTCACCAGGTTGACGAGCAGGTGATCGAGGCGTTTCGCGCCCTTCACTCCGCTGACAGCGACCTGGTAGGTGCGCTAGCGTGGGCCAGTTTCGCTGCAGCCCGCAGGATCGGCGCGTGGATTGCGTGTTCCGATGTGTAACTGCTGGCCACGGGGTCTATTGCCTCAGCAGCCCCACTGTTGCGGAACGATAGTGGGTAGAACGGTAGTACAAGAACAACACGATGCGGTCATGCAGCAAATGAGGCTCATCCCTCTCCCTGTACAGTTTTGATGATCTGCTCCGGAAGCTTTTACCTGGAACGTGGGGAACTCGTTGATCTGAGATTGCCGAGTCCCCCGCTTCGCCCACTCCTCTTCCCTTCACTCACCGCCGCATCGGTTGTGCATGAGGTTCAGTCGGGTGCCAGAAATCCTCACCTCCCGAATAAGGCCGCGAAGGGGCGCGCATCGAACACGGCGCGCAGTGCCGCGATCTTCCCATCATTGACCTGGTACCATTCTGCTATGAACGCTGTTCCGGCAGGGGTGTTCGTGACCATCTCGTACAACACGCAGACATCGCTGCCATCAACGAACGTCTTTTTGACGTCAATACTCTGGATAATAGAGGCCAGCCTCCTACTCGCTTCAAGATACTGATCGGCTGTATTGAACGTGTCTAAAGGACCCTGAAAGGTCATATCGTCCTGCATTAACTGCCGGGCTGCGCCAAAATCTCCCCTACCAAGCGCAGCCCGGTAGCTCTCAACGACTTCGCTTGCGCTGCTCATAGATTGTTCCTCCTTTATTTAGAACGAATATACGATATGCTCATTGTAAGCTGAGTTCTCATAGAGTACAATGTCTGAAGAGCTATAATTCTTTGCCAATCGTCCAGTTCAGGGAGGAATTGCGATGGAACCCCTCACTCGTTTTCAGGAAGATGTTCTTGCCAACCTGCTCCAATCTGTACATTTGAAAAGTACCCTCTACTGCCGCGCGAAGATGAGCGCACCCTGGGGCTTTCGTGTGTCCACCAGAGAGGTTGCCAGCTTCCATATCGTCACTGGAGGAATGTGCTGGCTCACTATAGAAGGATTTGATAGGCCTGTATTGCTTGGTGAAGGCGACCTGGTGATCCTCCCTCACGGCCATGCCCACACGATGACCGACCATCCCAAATCACCTGTGACAAGGCTTGAGGACATGGTATCAAAGCAGCCGGTAGGGGAAGATGGCATATTTTACAGCACGGGCCAGGGTGCAATAACGACGCTCGTTTGTGGAGGTCTCCAACTTGAAGATCCGCTGATCAATCCTCTGCTCTCGCTGCTGCCGACTTTGATTCATCTGAGCAACCAGCGAGAGCAGCCAAACGCATGGCTTCCGGCCATTGTGAATTTAGTGAAAGCCGAAGCAAACATGAACCAACCGGCAGCAGAGACGGTCATCACGCGCTTGTCGGAGATCCTCTTTATCCAGGCGGTCCGGGCCTGCATCGACGCTGGAAGCTCGGAAAATGCGAGCTGGTTCGGAGCGCTAAAAGACCCCCAGATCGGTCAGGCTCTTGTGCTCCTTCAACGCCAACCTGATGAGCCGTGGACAGTGGAGAAGCTTTCGAGCCACCTCAACGTATCGCGTTCAGCTTTTTCCGCAAAGTTCAAACAGCTCGTCGGCGAGCCTCCCATGCACTATCTCACCCGTCTGCGCCTCACAAAGGCTGCTGCTGCCCTGCGCACACAGCCAGCACCACTCTCTGAAGTTGCTCTGTCAGTCGGCTACGACTCCGAGGTGGCCTTCAGCAAGGCATTCAAGCGCTATTATGGCATAGCTCCCGGCGCCTACCGGCAAGGAAGGCAATCACTCATTGACGATGATAGACTCACCAATGGGCATTAGGCTACTGGGCGGCCCCGTGCATCTTCTCCAGCGTTTGAGGCATCTCCTCCCCTACGGCGAAGAGAAACATGACGGAGCTCGATTCCCCTAAGAAGGCGAAGCGTTTGCGGAGGTCTTTCAAGAGCGCCTCTTCGCCGTTGGCCTTGATCGCTTGAAGGTACTTTGGGAATGAACCAAAATCTTGCTGCACCTTTTGTACTGCCCGGGCGTTCCCAATTACCCCGGCAATTTTCTTGGCGCTGCGGATCATGCCATCATCTTTGAGCAAGCGATCGATATCATCGGCATCAAATTGGGCAACAGCGTTAATTGAGAAGTTGGCCATGGCGCGTTTGATGTCCGGCCATTTCTTCTCGATCACGCTCCAGTTCAGCCCTGCACGAAACACCACTTTCGACATTTGCTCAAAATAGCCATCGTCATGGGTCGGACGTGGCATTGGAGGGTGTTGCACCATATTCCATGACCCGCCTTGCTTCATGTTCATCGTCCTCTTCTCGCTTTCACACGCATCGTGTTAAGAATAGGCCCAGTTCATTATAGGATGCGTTGGTTAGGCTGGCAAGCATGCACCAAAAAGGAGAGTGGTGGCGAAGTCACCAAGTGAGCGAGAGTGATTCAGAGAACTGCTACGTATCATGCTCCGTTTTACTATGCGCCGCCACGAGCGAGCGGTTGCATAAGAGCCGTGTCACTCTGTGATTTGCAGCGTAGGCGTGGGTTGGAATGAGGGTGGAGGAGCAGCTAGCCCAATGGCAGCAATTGGGGCATGCTTCGCCGTAGGGGGCAGCACGATGGAGTCGAACAAGGAGTCGCGTCACTATCGGCAGGGAGCGGTTCATTGTGAACGTGTATCATCCCGTCCTGACGATGGAGCGATCCGCTGGTGTCACCAGGACGAGACGAACCCTTACCCATTCGACGCGTTTGCTTTTACATCACGTTGAAGGTTTCCAGCACGACAATCTGTGCGCCACCCTGCAACACTGGACAGCCCTTGGCCTTGGCGACGGCCTCGTCGAGTGAATCGGCCTTGATGATAGAGTAGCCTGTAATGGCTACTTGGTACATCCGTTCGTAAAATTACCTATGTTGCCTTCCCTTGCGCTATTTACTGATGTGCTTTGTATCTGCACTTTCTAAACAGTCCTTTTTCTAAAATTAGTGCGGATTCCGGTTGTGCCGGCTACTTAGGATATCCGTTCCAAAAAAGCGCCTCAATCATGGCTCTACCGTGCCATTTCTTCGCATCAATATACCAGACTGGCAGGAACGAGATTTTCTATTTGATGGTTTATTCCCCAATTTGGGACGGATATCCTAAGTAGCCGGCACAGGTGGGTGAGCGCTTCGCGCCGAGAGCGACCTGGTCCTGCATTGATGAACCGCTGCAGTCAGCAGGTCGCTCTCGCTCTGCGAGTCTACCCACCCCTGTCAAGGGTCGATTCTCTCGGCATCGCTTGCTCCGCGAGGCTTTCATGAGCACCGTGACAGCACCTCCACGAAGCCGACACCGCTCCCAGGGATGCGCGGATTCGCCGGGCGGCTCCCTCCCCTCCCTTGCTCGCAAGGGCATGCTGTCCAGAACGGGCACATGGTGCTGAACGCGAAAAGTTGTTGGGTGGGAGAGGCCAGGAGCCGCCGATGCGTCACTCCCATTCACGGACGAGAAGTGCCACAAGGCCTTCAGATGCTCATGAAGGTTCCAGACCGCATCGCCCAATCATCTAGAAGAGTCAGGCTCCAGAATCACAGGAGGGGTCTTCGGTCCCTTTGCCCAGGGTAGCTAGCCTTGAGCGGCCTCTCCTCAAGAAGAAGAGTACACACATTTTTGTTCAAATTCAAGACCCCGTCCGTGAATCACAGGGGCTTTCCCGCTCGGTTTTCTGTAACTTCCGCAGTGCGAGACCGCGTCCATTGCTCTATGTTGTATACATATGTGCACGCTAATTAACGCGCCGTACCATGTTGAGCCACCAGAAACGCTTCACGCTCCCCTGAAACTGCTTCGATTCGTCCTCTTTGGTGCTAGTCTAAGCAGGAAGCGTCCTGAGCAGTGTCAAAAACATCCACCCACTCCACAACCTACGCCTCTACCATGAGGATTCCTGCGAGAGGATGCGCGAAATGCTCGCACAGCATCCTCCCAATAGAAAATATGTTTTTGTTTCATAGAAATAGTTGATGAGATAATATAAATACTTGACAAAGCAGCAGATACGACGTATAGTATGTGCGGGAAAGACGAGAAGACCCCGTTGGGACAACCGGCTCGTCTTCTTGCAGGAGGGGTCTTATGACGGGTTCAGCACCAACTCACCGGTGTGCTCGGTTGTCCCAGTTTGTCTAGGACAGGAGCAACACCGGCTTTCGCGGTCTGCTTGAGGCCTGTACCTGTTTCACCGTCTTGTTTGAGTTGCGCAACCAGGAAAGTGGCGTGACTCCCTGTCGGGGTTCCTCTCTACGTAAACGTTTCTCGTGATGAGCTACCCCGTACATCCCACAGATGGAGAGTTCATCCTCATCTCATTTACTGGATGGGGACACTAAAAAGGAGCATTTTATGACTACAACCGTCCGAGGTACGATTCGTGAACGAATAGCTGAAGAGCAAGGTGGCACGGAGCAGGAGCGTCCTTTCGAGGGCATCTCTCCACTCGTGTTGGCCGCTCTGATGGCGCGCCGCGAGGAGCGGGAGGGGATCTCTCCGCTTCTGTTGGCCACCCTGATGGCGCGCCGCAGGGGACGCGAGGAAGGCGAGGGGATAGCCCATCCACTCGTATTGGCCGCCCTGATGGGTCGCCGCGAGGAGCGGGAGGAGGGCGAGGAGGGGATTTCTCCGTTTGTGTTAGCCGCTCTGATGGCTCGCCGCGAGGAGCGAGAGAAGGAGACGGTGTAGCACAGGGAGGCTATCTGGCGATTTTAGTGAAATGACGAGGTATCCGGAGCTCATACACACGCGCGTATGCGTTCCGGATACCTCTACAAAGCCCAAACTGCTCAAAAGGAAAGCATCATGACGACTAATTCTGGACAAGCAACATTCCAGGATCGTATAGATCCTCTGGTCGAAGCGCTTATTAAAGGGCTGCTTGAAACTGCATCACATCCGAAAGCAGCAGCGCGAACGGAAGATGCAATCGAAGCGGCTCTGGCTGAAGCATTTATGACATCCCTGATTCCCCCGGCAGGCAGTGTATCACAGGCATCCTCATTTGACAAAGCCATACTTGCAGCAGCCCTTGCCCCCGCGCTTGCAGAGGCGCTTGCTCCTGCAATTGCAAAGGCTCTGGATACGCTAGGTTCTCCAAAGGAAACCGGCCAGGAATCAGGTTCCAAAGAGAGCTCCAGCAAGCAAGCGTGGGAATAAAGGTCTCTCAGGAGTAAGGGAACGGAAAAGTTCGTTAAGGCCAAGAAATAGCCGTATTACACTCCTTGCGGTCCATCAGTTCAGGTGAAGGAGGCGTGCGCCTGCTGCATGGGTGGACGCACAAATGCGAGTGATCAGGAAAGGAAAGAACCCATGAGTAGCAATATGGTGGTCATGACATTTAGCAACGAGTATACCGCCGAACAGGTGCGGGATCGGCTGGTTGAGCTGCAGAAGGCCCACCTCATCATGGTTGATGACGCGGTGGTGGTCGTGCGCAGCCAGGATGGCAAAGTCAAGGTCAAGCAGGCGGCAAACCTGGCGGGTGCCGGGGCGCTGAGCGGGGCCTTTTGGGGCATGCTGATTGGCCTGCTCTTCTTCGTGCCGTTCTTTGGCCTGGCGGTGGGCGCGGCCATTGGAGCGGTTGCCGGGTCGATGAGGGACTACGGCATCGATGACACCTTCATCAAGGAAGTCGGCAATGCGATCCAGCCGGGCACTTCTGCTCTCTTCGTGCTGGTACAGCAGGTCACCGTCGATAAAGTCGTCGAGCAATTGCGGCCATTCGGTGGCAAAATTGTCCGCACATCGCTCTCGGCAGAAAACGAGGCAAAGTTGAAAGACGCCTTTGGTCAGGAATAGCGCACCAAGACACCAGGCTAAAAAAGGAGAATCGGAGTATGCAGACGATCACTATACGAGGATTACCCATCCTTCGCTCCCTGCTTGCTGCGGCTGCGATTGTGATTGTGGTTTTCGGTCTGAAATTCTCAAGTGACGTTCTGGCTCCCATTTTCTTTGCTGCGACCCTTGCCGTCCTCTTTAGCCCGATGTTGCGCTGGCTTGAAAAGAAGGGGTTGCCTGCTGGGCTGGCGCTGCTGGTAATGGTCCTGGGTCTGGGCTGCTTCATCGTTGTTATGGTGATCATCCTCACTGTCTCTCTGAAACGACTTGCACTGCGTTTACCAGTCTATCAAGAACTCCTGCACCAGCGTGTCGATACCCTGGGAACTGCGCTGGGAAACATCGGCATTGATTTACAGGACACGCTCAACTCCTTTGTAACGAACAGCAGCATAACACTTGCCAAAACAGCCATCAATGTTACCCTGGGAGTACTGGGCAATAGTATCTCCATCGTCTTCTTTTTGTTCCTGCTTTTTCTCATGCTGGTCGAGTCGAAGTCCATCGCGACCAAGTTCCAGACGAGCCTGCAGACAGGGAATACCTTCGTGCTCCAACTTGGCAACTATACCAAACAAATTCAAAAGCAATATCGTATCCAGGCCATCAGCAACCTCTTGAGTGCTGTCGCCATCACGGTGGAGTTGTTGCTCTTCCGGGTGGACTTTCCCGTTTTATGGGGGTTCCTGGCATTCATTCTGGGCTTTATTCCCAACGTCGGCTTGATCATCGCCTGCCTGCCAGCAATCATCATCGCCCTCATTCTCTATGGGTGGGGAACAGCGTTGGCCGTCCTTGCTATCGGCATCGCTCTCAATGCAGCCATGGATAATGCTGTCACTCCACGCATCATGGGCAAAGGGTTGAACTTGCCGGTCCTGCTCGTTTTTCTCTCCTTTCTCTTCTGGAGCTGGGTGTTCGGATTTATCGGCGCGCTGCTGGCAATCCCGGCAACGCTGTTCGTGAAAACGCTCTTCCAAGGCCGTCAGGAGACGCGTTTCTTTGTCGTGTTACTCAGCGGAGAAGTCGACAGTGACACAACTGCCGCCGTTCCCCAAGACGGGCGGGATGAAAGCAGCACAGGCGAAGGAAGAACAAAGTGACACACTGACCCTCTAGTTCTAGTATCCATTGCGAAATGGATAGAGCAGCCTGGGAAGGCATTTCAAAGCAAGCAAGCGATATTATAATTGATGAGCTTTCTTCTCATGGGAAGGTGAGCTTACTTTGCCAGGGCGATGCGGCGCAGGTCCGAAGCGATGACGCCCAGGCCCAGCCAACGTTCCATCCCGTCTGGCCCGTGATAGGCGCTTTTGCGCCAGCCGAAGTCGCGTCGCAGGCTGGCAATGCGGCCAAGGGTGCCCGCGCGCTAGCGATAGCCCCTGCGCCAGGCACGCGTGCGCTCAAGCACCTGGCGTTCGTCGGAGAACTTGCCTGCAGCCTGGATGGCCACCTGCTTGACCTCAGGGGGCAGCTTGCCGTAAGGAGTAGAAATTATGACCTCGTTGACTAAGGCGCCGCCGGATCAGAAGCCTATCTGGCATAGCGGCGGATGGCAGGATCATCAAGGCGGCAACTCTTGAGATTGCTGAGTCCGCCCTCACTGGCGAGAGCGCTCCGGTTCCCAAGTAGATCCAGCCGATAGCAGGGTGGATACACCACTCGGCGATCGGGCGGACGTGACCCGTGGCGCTGGCGAGGTCCTCGTGACCGCAACGGGTATGGCAACGGAAGTCGGGCATATTTCGGGGTTGTTGCAGACCACAGAGCTTGAGAAGACACCACTGATACCGCCGTATCGCGCAAGATACTGGAGATAGCCAGGCTGCTGTGAATGTCAATCCTATGGAGGGCGCCGCTGAAAAGTCACCTGAAGCATGAGCCAATGGAGGTTACTCTATGACCTGGGCCACAATTACTACTTTCATCGGCTTCGCCGGCTGGATTAGTGCCTTTGTGATGCTCTTCATCATCCCGGTGAACCGCAAGCCATCCTCGGCCATTGCCTGGCTGCTGCTGATCTTCCTGCTGCCTTTCCTCGGGCTGCTGATCTTCTTACTCATCGGCAGTCCGAAGCTGCCCAAACACCGCCGTGCCCAGCAGCGCACCATGAATGCGTTCATTCGCCAAACCGTGGCAGAGGCCGCGCAGTTGCCAGAACAAGACAGGATGCTCGCCCCGCAGATTCCAGCGCGCTATGAGCCTTTCGTCCGGCTCAACGCGAACCTCGGCAATTTACCTGCGTTTGCCGGCAATGCCGTCGAACTGCTCCCCGGCTATCAAGCGGCCTTCGAGCGCATTGCCCTGGACGTCGATCACGCTCAGCATTTCGTCCACCTCGAGTACTTCTCCTTGAGCCGCGACAAGGAGACCGAACGTGTCTTTACCGCCTTGGAGCGGGCTGTGAGCCGTGGCGTCAAGGTGCGTGTGCTGATGGATCACCTGGGCTCGCGTAAGTACCCCAACTTCAAAGAGACGCGTGCGCGACTTGAGGCGGCAGGCATCGAGCAGCACCTGGCGCTGCCCTTGCACTTTCCGGGCGCTCAGTTTACCCGTCCCGACCTGCGCAACCACCGCAAGATCGTAGTGATCGATGGCACGGTCGGCTTCACCGGCTCGCAGAATCTGATCAAGCGCAACTACTTCCGCAAGGACGCCATCTACTACGACGAACTGGTGGCCCGCGTCAGCGGCCCGGTGGTCGCCCAACTCGAGGCAGCCTTCATTACCGACTGGTACGCCGAGACTGGCATCCTGCTCAATCGCCAGGCGGCCCCGGAAACCACCCTCGCGCTCCAGGCCTGCGGTGACATGCTCTGCCAGGTGTTGCCCAGTGGCTCGGGCTTCGAGAACGAGAACAACCTGAGGCTGTTCACCTCCCTGATCCACGCGGCACAGCGCACGCTCGTGATTACCAACCCGTACTTCGTGCCCGATGACGCACTGATGACGGCCATCACCAGCGCGGCGCAGCGAGGGGTAGACGTGACCTTGATCAACTCGGAGGCCTCCGACCAGTTTCTGGTGAGCCACGCGCAGCGCTCGTACTACGAGGAGTTGCTCAAGGCAGGGGTGAAGATCTACTGGTATCCCGCGCCGGTCCTGCTGCACGCCAAGCATATCAGCATCGACGACGATATTGCGGTGATCGGCTCGAGCAACCTGGACATCCGCTCGTTCCAGCTCAACCTGGAGGTGACGCTGGTCTGCTATGACGCGCGCGTGGTAGCAGAGATGCGGCGCATCGAGGAGGGCTACTTGCACAAGTCCAGGCCGGTACTCCTTGGCGACTGGCAGACCCGCTCGGCCCGGGAGAAACTGTTCGAGAATATCTCGCGCCTGACTGCCGCGCTGCAGTGAGCAGGTAGGGGACCAGACAAGAGGCACACATGATGAAGAGTGATTCGAAACCCTCAGTTCCGACAACAATAAGAGGAGAAGCCTTATGACGACCACCACCTCCCCATCCTCTGTACCAGGTGAGTGGGATCGGAGTTTATCAGCACGAGCTGAGCGCTATGCCGCCGGAAAGGCGCTGCGTGCCAGGGTTCCCCGCACAAGCCATGCAGAGTGGGCGCCAGACCCCGAACGCCCCGACCCGATCAGTCTTTTGGAAGCGTCAAATAGCACGCGGCTGGAGCACCTGGTGCCCATCCGCTATGGACGTATGGCGATGTCTCCGTTCGCGTTCTTGCGCGGTTCGGCGGCTGTCATGGCGAGCGACCTGGCGAAGACGCCCGTCTCAGGCATCCAGGCGCAACTCTGCGGTGATGCGCATCTGAGCAATTTCGGCGTCTATGCCTCACCGGAGCGCAGGCAGGTCTTCGATGTCAACGACTTCGACGAAACGCTCGTCGGTCCCTGGGAATGGGATCTGAAGCGATTGGCGACCAGCGTGATCGTAGCCGGCCGGCAGAATGGCTACACCGCCCAGGTGAGCAGGCGGGCCGTAGTGAGGTGCATGCAAAGTTACCGTGAGAGAATGCAGCAGTTTGCCCTGATGCACCATCTGGATGTGTGGTACTTCCATATCGAAGTGGAAACCATGCTCGCGATGGCACGTGGCAAAGCGCTACAAAACCGCGTAGAACGTGCGTCGGCAAGGGCCAGCAAACGCACGCGCATCGAGACCTTCCCGAAGCTGGCCGAGATCGTGAATGGACAGTATCGCATCAAAGATGAGCCGCCGTTGATCTATCACGTCAGCCCCCTGGACACCGAAGCATCGAGAGCATTTGTGTTAGAGTACCTGGCGTCCTTGCCGGATGAGCGACGCATTATCATCATGCGCTATCGCGCGCTTGACATCGCGCAGAAGGTGGTGGGAGTAGGCAGCGTGGGCACACACTGCTTTATCGTGTTAGCATTAGGAGGAGCGGAAGGCGATGACCCGCTGTTCATGCAGGTCAAGGAAGCCGAGGCGTCGGTGTTCGAGCCCTACCTGGGGGCGAGTCCATATCAGCACCACGGGGAGCGAGTGGTGAGAGGACAGCGCATGATGCAGGCAGCCAGCGATATCTTACTGGGCTGGTCTACCCTCAATGGCAGGGACTACTATGTGCGGCAGTTGCGTGATATGAAATTGTCGGCGGAGGTCGAGGGGATGGTCCCGGTAGAGTTTACCGCGTATGTCGGGCTGTGCGCGGCGACCCTGGCACGGGCGCACGCGCGCACGAGTGACCCGGCACAGATCAGCGGCTACCTGGGCAAAAAGGATACGTTCGACCAGGCCATTGCCGACTTTGCCGAGGCCTATGCCGACCAAACCGAGCGCGACCACGCAGCTCTGCTTGCCGCCATCAAAGAGGGACGCGTACAAGCCCAAACCGGCGTGTAATAGCCATCGGTATGCAGAAACGCTGCGGCCGCAGCGTTTCTGCATACCAGGACATATCGTTTGTTGATTGACAGTGGAGTAGGGGCCGATAAATCGGCCCCCGCTTGCTGTTCCGCTATCCTACTGAATTTGTTAAAGCTCATCAGAAGAGAGGTCGTAACGTGCGCCGTTTAGGCGTAAACAGGATTACGAGGGCATTTCGCCTGTAAATCGCATACTACTACCGCTTATGCACGAAATATACGATTTTCATCCCTTCTCTGTCTGGCACAGACATCGCGCTTCCTTACCGCAAAAAGAGGGGAAGCTGAGCTGAGCTGTGAGAGGAGGCGAACTCCTTTCTCCTGAAGATCAGCTCAGGATGCCAACCCTGGTGATCGTATCCACCTGCTGCTCTGTTGGAGTTTACCCTGGTCTGTGTTCTTCCTGCCAAACGTTCTTGCTCATCTGTGGGTCAGCGTTTGGAACCACTACCCATGACGCTTCCTCCTTATACTCGGACCAGAGAGGACCAGGCGCGTCAGCTGGGTCGTGGCCCCAAACCCTGCCGGGTGGGCAAATGCCGTGAGGAAATGCTCTCAATTGAAGTATCACGCTCATGTTCCCAAATAAATTGAAATGTTTTCCCGTAGACAGTGCGGAAAGTGGTCTTGTCAGTCAAGCACACACCTGCGTCCAGACCTAACCAACCGGATGAGGCTTTAAGCTTCTGAGAACAGACTACTCATGTCGTATAAGAACAGGTGATCTTCATTCGATCACGATCAAGAAAGAGGAAACGATGACTGCACCCTTGCCGGCTCAGTTAGAGCATCTCTTTACCCATCAAACAGCCGATGTCAATGGCGTCCTTTTACACTACGTCATTGGCGGTCAAGGATTTCCCGTTGTGCTGCTCCACGGGTGGCCTCAGACCTGGTATGCCTGGCGGAAAATTATGCCCGCCCTCGGCTCTCGGTACACGGTGATCGCGCCAGATTTGCGTGGACTGGGTGATTCTGCAAAAATGGAGACCGGATATGACGCCCCGACGCTTGCAGAGGATATCTTTTCTCTGGTTCGCTCTCTGGGGTTCCAGCAGATTTTCCTCGTCGGTCATGACCTGGGGGTATCGGTCGCCTATGCCTATGCAGCCCAGCACCGTGAGGATGTGCGGCGTCTGGTGATCCTGGATATTCCCATCGAAGGCTTTGGGCGCGAGGAGCTTGCCCAAAAACGCAACATCTGGCATTTCGGCTTTTTCCAGGTTCCGGGCCTGGCGGAATCCCTTGTCGAGGGACGTGAGCGTCTCCTGCTTCAGTGGTTCTTTTCCCACGTAAGGAATCCGGCTGCACTCACTCAAGAGGACATCGATGAGTACGTTCGTTGTTACTCTGCCCCAGATGCATTACGGGCAGGATTTGAGTACTATCGCGCGTTCGCATACAATGCACAACAATTTAAGGAGTACAGCAAGCATAAGTTACGCGTCCCGGTCTTAGCATTGGGAGGCGAGAACAGTGGAGGAGCATTTCCTTTCTCTAGCCTCGCCCAGTTAGCTGAACATGTCTGCGGCGGGATCATCCCGCAATGCGGTCATTATATCCCTGAGGAACAGCCAGAAGAACTGGTACGAAGACTCAGCGCATTTTTCTCTCAACACGAGCCGTAATCAGCAAAATGGCGGGTCTAGAAGCGCTCTCAAAGAACGAGGCGACAGCAATTATGGCAGAAATCAATGGTTTCGTATCTTGCTACCACTCCCGCTGAATGCTGCGATACGACCACATGAAGACACAACAATTTACCGGGTCTGGCACAATGTAGGTGTAGGTAAGTTTGGAAATGCCCTCCCTCTAGTGTAAACATGCTATACACTCCACTCTGCCACATTCCTTACCGTTTCCCTACTGTCCAAAAATAGTGAGTTTTGAAGATGTCATCGCGCCTGTAGACAAGTATACTGGTAGACAGGATAGTGAGTGCTTTAAACATGTTGTGGTTCAGGGCCACGGCATGTTTGAAGCGCCAAATGAGAGGACAAACCTATGATAACTCATGAGCAAAAGCAAAGTACCCCCGGTGTGAGAACCTATTTGCCGATCGAAGATTATGGGATCATTGGTGATCTACACACCGTTGCGCTCGTCGGTAATAACGGTTCGATTGATTGGTACTGTGCCCCCACCTTCGATGCTCCCAGCGTCTTTGGCGCATTACTCGATGCTGAAAAGGGTGGGTACTTCCAGATCGAGCCACAGCAGACGCCTGGCGTGAGTCGCAAACAACTGTATCTCCCGGATACCAATATCCTCGTGACCCGCTTTCTTACGGAAACCGGCGTGGGAGAAGTGACTGATTTCATGCCCATTCAGCATGCGACCCGAAAGGTCGATAGGCATGGCATCATACGAGCCGTCCACGTTGTGCATGGCTCGCTTTCCTTCGCAATGACGTGTCGCCCCGCATTTAACTACGCACGCGATACGCATTCCGTTCACCTCTCAGAACGCGGTGCTCTGTTTCGGAGTGCCGGTCTCAATCTTGGACTCTTCTCTCCTGTTCCTCTAAAGGAAGACGGCCGGGGTGGAGTCCATGCCACGTTCACACTCGCGGATGATGAATGGGCCTATTTCGTCCTGGAAAGCGCCCAGGAGCATGAGATTACCCCCCAGTTCTCACAGTACCAGCAGGTGTTGTCTGCTACAAAGGACTACTGGCGCGACTGGTTAAAGCAGTGCCGCTATCAGGGACGCTGGCGTGAAATGGTGCGCCGTTCGGCGCTTGTCTTAAAGCTGCTGACCTATGCTCCAACCGGTGCTGTTGTTGCCGCACCTACGACCAGCTTGCCAGAAGGGATTGGTGGTGAACGCAACTGGGATTATCGGTTTACCTGGCTGCGCGATGCCGGGTTAACACTCCAAAGTTTATCGCTTCTGGGATTCGAGGATGAAGCGGGCGCCTTCACAGACTGGCTGCTGGCCCGCTTTCTCCAGTTCAAGCCAGATAAACCGGTACAACCCATGTACACGATTACTGGTGATCTAGACATGCCGGAGATCACCCTCGACCACCTGGATGGCTACCGAAAGTCGCGGCCGGTCCGCATCGGCAATGGCGCGGCGAAACAAGTGCAGATGGACGTATTCGGAGAATTGTTAGATGCGCTTTCCTTGTTGGTACAGCACAGAGGGCTGTACTACAGGGGTTGGGCACAACTCAGTCGCACGATGGACTGGCTGAGCAAAAATTGGCAAACGCCGGACAAGGGCATCTGGGAGGTACGAGGAGGTGACAGGGCCTTTGTGCATTCGCGTGTGATGTGCTGGGTGGCCTTTGATCGAGCATTGCGTATGGTGCAAAATCAAGGTCTTCCCGCTCCGGTCGAGGGCTGGAGCAATGCTCGAGATGCCATCTACAAGGAGATTATGGAAAAAGGATGGAGCGAGCAAAAGCAGAGCTTCGTCCAGTATTACGGCAGCGACGCGATTGATGCGAGCGCGTTGTTGATCTCGCTGACCGGCTTGGCGGCTCCGACTGATCCTCGTATGCTCAAGACGCTTGATCGTATTCAGAAGGAGTTGACGCATGGGCCGCATGTCTATCGCTATCGGGTCGACGCGGCAGCAGACGACGGACTCAAAGGGGCTGAAGGGACGTTTAGTATCTGCAGTTTCTGGTTCATTGAAGCATTGACACGCGCGCGACGTCTGGAAGAGGCAAGGGAATACCTCGAGCAGATGTTTACCTATGCCAGCCATCTCGGCTTGTACGCAGAGGAGGTAGGACCTACCGGTGAGGCATTGGGGAACTTTCCGCAGGCCTTTACTCACCTCGCGCTGATCAGGGCCTGTTACTTCCTCAATGAAGCGCTGGGCGATTGACACAGCTGTGGGGGACCGAAGAAGGCTCTCCAGGAAATGGAGCGAGCATAGCTCTGCATTTCCGCTGAAACGTTTGGCCTCCTAAGGATCATACATCGGCAGAAGCAGGTGGTTGTGCTGGCTACTTGGAATATCCGTTCGAAAAAAAGCACAAAGATGCGGATTCAATTGCTCTCATGAGGTATATTTCCTTTGGCCGCCTCGCAGTATTCTTTTTGCATTTCATGTAATAGCAGCATCTAGATGCATTTTCTTGAAAAGCCCGTTTTCTAAAATTAGTGCGGATTCGCGCCCTTTTTCTAATTTTATGGTGGATTTTTCTAAATCGCGTTGAGACTCATTTCTCGCTTCTCCAACAATGAAGTCACGCCCGCCATATGGGGCAGAAATTGTTTGAGGTCGGTCCATGAGGGACTTCATGCAAATTTGCCCTCAATGCTAGTGCCTAAGCCGCAGGTCTGTGTATTGCTCCCTCACGCCCATTCTAATTCTAAAGGTATGCCGGACGGCACAACCAGTGAACAAAATGGCACGAAGCGAAAAATCTCACAACATTGTGTCATTTAACCGATGGTTTTGCAGATTGGTGAAACAAGGGTTTTGCAGAGAGTTGAGCTAGAAGAAAAAGCCAGTGTGAAATTTGTAGCACTTTGTGGCTCATGAGCCCATAATGTGGCCAAGCATCAGTCAAGGCGTAGCCGCAACATTTGGAAACGCCTTTTTCACTGGTCTGCGAGCATCAGTGGCCATTTTACTTGGCAGAAAATCACGCCGCCCCAGAAGCTGCTCCCTGCAACTCACGTGAGAGCAGGGGCCAGCATATGAGGCAGAATTGACGTATTGTGAGAGCATTTCCTCACTGCAAAAAGAGAGGAAGCTGAGCTGATCTACAAGAGGAGGCTCCCTTCCTTCTCCTGAAGAACAGTTCAGGATGCCACCATTGGTGAAGGTAGCCACCTGCTGCTCTGCCAGCGTTGGGGCTGGTCGGTGTTCTTGCTGCCAAGTGCGTTCTAGCTCATCTGTGGGATGAACGTTTCAGGCACATCCCGTTCGTTGCGCTGCTCATGACGCTTTCATGACGCCTCCTCCTTATACTTGTACCAGAGAGGGCGAGGCGCCTGCGCTGGGCAATGAGTGGCCCTCAACCCTGCCAGATGGGCCTGGGAGTTAGCAAATGCCCTCTGAACCATGTCTAAGTAAAGCAAGGCCGATCCATTTCGGCAGTTTGGACACCGCGCTCAAACGGGAGATCTCAACACAAAGGAGAGATAGCTATGGAGAATCCAAAGCGGCCGGGACTGAAGTCAGGGGTGAGGACAGAATTTACCATCATTGGGAACGTCAAGCCAGGCCACGAACAAGTGCTGCGCGAGACGATCAAGCGGAGAGCGGCCGATCCCCGCCGAGTGGAGGCCGCCAAACAGTTTGGCACGATACATGAAGCCAGAGTTGTTCTCATCGACAACGACACGCGGCTCCTGTTCTGTAGCAGCTTCGACGGCACGTGGGATAAGTACATCGATGACTTTGCCGTTGCCGACAACCCCGTCGCGGAATCATTCGCGGAGTTCTGGTCGCACGTCGAAGGCTACCCGGGCATCACGGACCCGAGCGTCAGGGACTGGTTAACGGCGCACCAATATGAAGCTATCGCTTATGATAGCAGCTATCCCGAGCCCACGGTCAAGGAGATCTGCAAAGCGCTGGAGGTGCAGCACGCGTTCCAGCAGGTGCTCGACAACCCTGCGGCTGAGCAGGCGCTGAAGCATCCGGCGTTGAAACCGCTGCTCGACCAGGCAGCGACGTAATCGGGAGAGCGGCTCAAGCCGGGTGGCA
>Ga0209180_10000057_pt1 | contig 53314 bp, 39 predicted proteins | sample CZO8metaG_3_FD_188355 | JGI IMG/M metagenome (GOLD analysis project Ga0209180, IMG submission 188355) | Vadose zone soil microbial communities from the Eel River Critical Zone Observatory, Northern California, USA - CZOApr15con2H2.8 metaG... | ecosystem: Environmental > Terrestrial > Soil >...
CTTCTCATCGGCAAACAGCTGGCGGAGGAATGGCAGCTCTCTCCTGGCGATTACGTAACTCTCACAAGTCCTCAGGGAAGATTGACCCCGTTTGGATTGATGCCCCGCACCCGCAGGTTTCGCGTTGCCGGCGTATTCGATTCGGGCTTTTACGACTATGACGAAAACTGGTGCTTCCTGACCCTGGCAGCGGCACAAGCGCTCTCCGGCGCGGGTGATGTCGTCAACGTCCTCGAATTTCGTTTGAACCAGCCGGAACGCGCGGGCGAAATTGCACAAGAAATCAAGCGCTCCGCCGGTCAGGGATTTTCAGCGACGACTTGGATGGAAGAAAACCGCGCCCTATTCCGGGCGCTGCGTTTGGAAAAGCTGGTCACGGCCATTTTCATCGGTCTGATTACCTTCGTCGCCGGGCTCAACATTCTTGTGGTTCTTTCCATGACGGTCACCGACAAGGCCCGCGACATCGCCGTTCTACGGTCCGTAGGCGCGAGGCGCGAGCAGATTCGCAATATTTTTCTGTGCCAGGGAATCACCATCGGCGCAACGGGGACGCTTCTCGGCCTCCTCATCGGCTATGCTTTTTCGTTTGTCGCGGGGATCTACCATCTGATTCCTCTTGATCCGCAGGTTTACGCCGTTCCTTATGTGCCCTTCCACCCCAGTATCTTCGATGGTGTGTGGATTACAACAGTGGCCATGGGCATCTCAATCGCGGCAACAATTTTGCCCGCTCGCGCTGCCGTTCGGCTCATGCCCGTGGAAATTCTTCGCTATGAGTGAAGGGTCGGCGATACCGTGCAAGCAAGAACCATATTCTTACGACGATTTGGTGTGCGATTTGCTCCTAGAATGCTGGAGAAGCAGGGGGTCAGGCCGAGTGCATCGCCGCACTTCGGTTGTCGGAATACCCGCTGCAAGGTGTTGAAAACAGAAAGATTAGGAATATTTCAGTTTGAGGCAAAACTGCCCTTTTCTTGGCATGCAAAGGACTGGCAGAAATGGGAACACTTTGGGTCTTGTGACGCACGCCGGTGGCATGCGGCCCAACACACGGAAATTGCTGGCGAAGCATCTAACTGAAGAGATGTAACGAGGCGTTCGAAAGCACATAGACGCACCAACTGCATGATTCAAGACACCCAAGTCGCCAATGCCGAGTCCTCAGGCGATCCACGCGACACGCGGGTGGTTCTGGAATCGCGCGGCTTGAAGAAGACATACGGTAGCGGAGAGAAGCGCGTCCAGGTTTTAGTCGATGCGAATTTGACCTTGCGGCAAGGAGAGATGATCGCGATTGTCGCTCCTTCCGGAGCTGGCAAGAGCACTCTTTTGCACCTGCTGGCTGCGCTAGACACACCAACGAGCGGTAAAGTATACTTCGATTCGAAAGCCATTGAATCGATTCATGACGCGGCGCTGGCGGAATTCCGGAATCGTGCCGTGGGATTTTTGTGGCAACGCCACCAGTTGCTGCCCGATTTTACGGCTGCGGAAAACGTAGCCATGCCGTTGTTGTTGCGCGGTGAGAATTTCGCTTCTGCGTTGGGGATGGCGCGGAAGTGGCTCGCGGAGGTTGGCCTGGAACATCGAGCTGATCACCGCGCAGGGGAACTCTCTGGAGGGGAACAGCAGCGCGTTGCGATCGCCCGGGCGCTCGTCACTGGGCCGCGCGTGCTGCTGGCGGATGAACCTACCGGAGATTTGGACGAGCAGAATGCTTGGGCTGTGTTCGAGTTGCTGGAACGGTTGCACCGCGCGCACAAGTTGACGTCGCTCATCGCCACGCACAATCTGGCGCTCGCCGCGCGTTGTAACCGGATTCTGACGCTGGAACATGGCGTTCTGCGTACTCGCGAGGCCGCGGCCTCCGCGAGCGGTGTCCCCGGGGGAGAAGCGAGCTAACGTGTTCGAACGGTATACGGAAAAAGCGCGACGCGTCATATTTTTTGCGAGGTACGAAGCCAGCCAGTACGGCAGCCCGTACATCGAAACCGAGCATCTTTTGCTCGGCTTGATGCGCGAGGACAAGGCCCTGGCCAACCGTTTCCTGCGTCAGCAGGGCTCCATCGAATCCATTCGCAAAGAGATTGAAGCCCGCATCACCATCCGCGAGCGCATCTCCACCTCTGTCGAAGTCCCCCTTAGCGCCGAGTGCAAGCGCATCCTGAATATGGCCGCCGAAGAAGCCGAGCGCCTGGGCCACAAGCACGTCGGCACCGAGCATCTGCTCCTCGGCATCCTGCGTGAAGAAAAGTGCTTCGGCTCGGAAATTTTGATGGAACGCGGCCTGCGCCTCTCCACCCTGCGCGAAGAATTGGCGCGTACCTCCGGTGAAAAAACTGCGGCCGCGCGCCCCAAGGAAACTTCCTTGCTCGCGGAATTCAGCCGCGACCTTACCCAGGCGGCTTCAGAAGGCGCGCTGGATCCTCTCGTCGGTCGCGAAAACGAAGTCGAGCGCGTTATTCAGATTCTTTGCCGCCGCACAAAAAACAATCCCGTTCTGATCGGCGAGCCCGGCGTTGGCAAAACGGCCATTGTCGAAGGCCTTGCGCAGCGCATCTCCGATGGTGATGTTCCTTCGTTCCTTGCCGACAAGCGCATTCTTTCTCTCGATCTTTCCCTCATCGTCGCCGGCACCAAGTACCGCGGTCAGTTTGAAGAACGCCTCAAAACCATCATGAAAGAATTGATGGAGAGCCAGAACTCCATCGTCTTTATCGACGAGCTGCACACCCTTGTTGGCGCTGGCTCCGCCGAAGGTTCCCTCGACGCCGCCAACATCTTGAAGCCCGCGCTTTCCCGCGGCGAAATTCAGTGCATCGGCGCAACCACTCCCGGCGAATATCGCAAGTCGGTCGAAAAAGACCGCTCGCTCGAGCGCCGCTTCCAGGCCGTAAAAGTTCCCGCACCCAACGAAGAAGAAGCCGTCCTGGTCATTCAAGGCGTCCGCGAACGCTACGAAAAATTCCACGCCGTCAGCTATACCGACGAGGCTCTTCGCTATTCCGTCTATCTTTCGAACCGTTACATTCCCGATCGCTTCCTCCCCGACAAAGCCATTGACCTGATCGACGAAGCTGGCGCCCGCGTCAAGCTGCGCCAAGCTACCGTCCCCGAAGAGGTCGGCGAAGTCCAGAAGCGCGTGAAGTTCATCACCCACCGCATGGAAACCGCCATCGCCAATCACGAATTCGAAAAGGCCCGTTTTTATTCCGAAGAAGAGCGCAAGGAAAAGGAAAATCTTCGCGTCCTCCGCGAGCGCTACAAATTGGACGACGCTTCCACGGGCATCGTGACTCGCGAAGATATCGAAGAAGTGGTTTCCCGCTGGACCGGCATCGGCGTCACCTCCATCAAGGAGGACGAGCAGCAAAAACTCCTTCGCATCGAGCCGGAGCTGCACAAGCGCGTCATCAGCCAGGACAAAGCCATCACCGCGCTGGCTCGCGCCATTCGCCGCAGCCGCGCCGGCCTCAAGTCGCCTTTGCGCCCTGTGGGCTGCTTCTTCTTTCTCGGGCCCACCGGCGTCGGCAAAACTGAAGTCGCGCGCCGCTTGGCGGAATTCCTCTTTGGTTCGGAGAAGTCGCTGGTTCGTTTCGACATGTCGGAGTTCATGGAAAAGCATTCCGTGTCGAAGCTCATCGGCGCGCCTCCAGGTTACGTGGGCTACGAAGAAGGCGGTCAGTTGACGGAGCGCGTCCGCCGCACGCCTTACTCAGTCATCCTCTTGGATGAAATTGAGAAGGCTCATCCGGACGTCTTCAATATTTTGTTGCAGGTGTTCGAAGACGGCCAGTTGACCGACGGGCTCGGCAATACCGTGGATTTCCGGAACACCATCATCATCATGACCTCCAACCTGGGTGCCCGGCACCTGCAGAAACGCACCGGCATCGGTTTCCAGTCTGGCCTTGACGAAGCCGGGCAAAGGTCCATGGAAGAAATGGTGATGAATGAGGTAAAGCGGGCGTTCAATCCGGAGTTTCTCAACCGGCTGGACGAAGTTATCATTTTCAATCCGCTCGGCGATGAAGATCTGCTCCGCATCATCGATTTGCTCGTGGGTCAGCTTAATGACACGCTGATTCACCGGCAGGTCCAGGTCGTCCTCTCGCCGGAAGCACGTCAGTGGATTCTTGAGAAAACGTGTGCGGACCGCAGTTATGGCGCGCGTCCGCTCCGCAGGGCTTTGCAGAAGTATGTCGAAGACCCGCTCTCCGAGGCGCTGATCCAGGGTGGAATCACCAGGCCCGCGACACTGCAGATTTACGTCGCAGGGGAAGGCCTGTCGTTCCGTCCCGTCGGTGAGGCAACCCCGGTCGTCCACTAGCGAATCTGACACAACGCACGGCCGGCCCACACCGGGTCCGGCGGGAGATAAACAACTTGAGTTCGGGGGCGCGGCCTTGACCATTCTACTGGCCGCTCAAAGAAGAGTTTGTTCGCCGTTCGGCGTTTTTGCGGCTCGACTGTTGCGTTTTAGCGCGATCGTGCTTCTCTTTGCGGTCGCCTCGCGCGGCGCGGCCCCTGAAAACCGCCCTGCGGGTGCGTCTTCCTCCTCGCGTTCTTATGTCTTCTCCGCTTCCTTTGATTACGCGTCCGGCAAGGACGTCATGGAAGACCGTTCCTCCGCGGATCCGCAGACGGCTGCCGTGCAGCAGCAATTTGTCATTGACCGTATCGAGTTTCTCGGCAACCGCCGCGTCCGCAGCGACACGCTGAAAGCGCGCATCTTCAGCCGCGAGGGCGATCCTTACAACGAAGAAACGCTGCGTCGCGATTTCCAGGCTTTGTGGAACACGCAATTCTTCGAGGACGTGAAGCTCCGCGTCGAAGACTCTCCCAGCCGTGCCAGCGGCAAGATCATTCTTTTCGAAGTCAAAGAACGCCCGCAGATTCGCCGCATCCGCTACGACGGCATCCACTCCGTTTCCGAATCGGACATTCTCGATCGCTTCAAGGAACGCAAGGTCGGCCTGAGCGTCGAAAGCCAGTTCGATCCTACAAAAATAAAAAAGGCCGAAGTGGTCCTGAAGGAGCTTCTCGCCGAACACGGCCGCCAATTCGCCAAAGTCAGCCCGCAGTATGAGCGCATCGCCTCCAGCAACGCCGTCATTCTTGTTTTCAAAATCGAAGAAGGGCCCAAGGTCAAGGTCGGCCGAATCAAGTTCACCGGAAATCACGCTTTCAGCGACCGCAAGTTGATCCGCGCCATGCGCCACGACCGGCCCTACTCGATTCCTCTTTACTTCCGGTATATCCCCGTGCTGACGAAGACTTATGACCGCCAAAAGCTGAGCGAAGACCTCGAAGTCGGCGTTCGCGGCCTTTATCGCGATAACGGTTACTTCAAGGTTTCCGTCGGCGAACCCGTCCTCGAAAACCTCGACACCTCGAGTTTCCGCATGAAGATTCCGGTCGCCGGTCGCAGTCACGGCAAGGCCGTCAACATCACCATCCCCATTCAAGAAGGCGAACGCTATCGCATGGGCACGCTGAGGATCGTCAGCGCCGATCCGGACAAAGCCTTGTCCCTCAAGGTTGATGCGCTGAAGTCTGCTTTCCCCCTCAAGCAGGGCGACATCTTCTCCACCGAAAAAGTTCGCAAGGCCCTGGAGACCTACGGCAAGATTTACGGAGAATATGGATTCATCGACTTTACCCCGGAACCTGACACGGATATCGACGAGCAAAACAAGATCATCAATCTCACCCTGAAATTCGACGAGCAGAAGCAGTATTTCGTCCGCCGCATCGACTTTGTGGGAAACACCACCACCCGCGACAAAGTCATCCGCCGCGAGCTGATGATCGATGAGGGCCAGCTCTTCAACAAGCGCCTCTGGGAGATGAGCATCCTGCGCCTCAACCAGCTCGATTACTTCGACAAAATCGAAGCCGACAAGGCCGCCGAAATCAAGCGCAACAGCAAAGAGGGCACCGTTGACATCAATCTCAAGCTCAAGGAAAAGGGCAAGCAGTCCATCGGATTGCAGGGCGGCGTCAGCGGCCTCGCCGGCAGCTTCATCGGGCTTACCTATCAGACCAACAATTTCCTCGGCCTTGGCGAAACTTTAACGTTTTCCGCGCAGTTCGGCGATCTCACGCGCAGCTTCCTCTTTGGTTTCACCGAGCCCTATCTCTTTGACCGGCCCATCTCTACCGGTTTCACGATTTTCTCCAGCCGCTACAAATTTGACCAGGCCAGGCAGACGGCTCTCTTGCTCGGGCAATCCGTCAGCATCAACCCGCAATTCATTCAGAACTACAATCAGGACAGCACTGGCTTCACGCTCTTTGCCAGCTATCCCGTTCGAAGGCTCTCTTTCACGCGCATTGGCCTTCAATACGGTCTTACGCGCACGAATATCACCGCCTTCAACGACGCCTCCAAGCTGCTGTTCACGCAATTGCAGTTCCGCAGCATCGCCGGTCCCAGCGCGCTCAACGGAATCGTCTCCAGCACCATCACCCCCACGATTACCTATAACACCGTCAACCATCCCATTAACCCTACGGGCGGGAAGAGCTACTTCTATTCGACGGCGTTCTCCGGCAGTCCGCTCGGCGGCAATGTCAAGAGCATCTCCAACGTCTTCGATTGGAAGCTGTACCATCCGGTGAACAAGCGCCGCAACGTTTTGGGCTTGCACGCTTCTGGCGCTTTTATCACCGGCTATGGCGGCGGCGAACCGCCTCCCTATAGCCGCTTCTACATGGGCGGCGAATCTGATATCCGCGGCTTCGATATTCGCTCCATCACCCCGGTCACTTTTATTCCCGTGGCCACGAATCAACAGTTTACCTATCTTTGTGGCACCTGCCTGAATGGCTTCGGTCAGCCGACCCAGCGAACCATCAACGTGCCTGTCCTCGGCTACACCATCAGCTTCCCCGGTGGCGACCTCCAAGGCTACGGAAACGTGGAATACCGCGTCCCCATCGTGGGCCCCGTTCAGGCGGTGTTGTTCTTTGATGGCGGCACGACCGGTATTATCCGCAAGAATGCCTTGCGGCTTGATCCCACCGGCTTCAGCAACCTGACAACTCAATTCCCGGCTGCGGCGCAGGACGCGGGCCTGACCCAGCAGCTTTCCATTTCCCATGGAACGAATTTCCGCCCGCGCGGTTCCGCCGGCATCGAGTTTGTCGTGCAGCTCCCTATCATTCAGGCGCCCTTTCGAATCTATTACGCTTACAACGTCAACCGTCTGCATTCGCAAATTGTCGCGCCCCAGGATTTCATCAATCCCAGCGAGATCAGCGAAAAATTGGGCCCGGACGGTTTGCCAATTGGATTCTTGCCGAGGACCTTGCCTCCGGACGTGTGGGCCAACCAGGTTAAGCCCACGATCCAGCAGTTGTTGAATAATCCTGGACGCCTTAATTATTTTGAGCCGCTGCGCACGTTCCGCTTCACCGTGAGCCGGACGTTTTAACGCGTGAGGATTCTTATGACTTTCGGAAAGGCTTTGCTATTCAGCAAGACAGCGCAAGCAAAACCATCGCGAAACACGCAAATGTGGGGGATACAGTGGGCATGACGTGGCGCAAGGTTCGAAATCTCACTCTGCTGGCGACGGCCCTCGCTTGTCTGTGGCTCAGCGCGTGCAGCAGCGGCAACAAGGCCAACCAGGTGCTCGTTAATGTCACGGGCCAGTTTTCCGTCATGTTGCCGACTCAATCGCAGACGATCGCCGCCTTAGTCACCGGCGCGACCGATGTGTCTTCGGCGTTTGACTGCTCCTACACAACGACGCCCAATCCGACAACTACGACTCCGAGTCCAAAGCCCTCCGCCTCCGCTGAATGTTCGTCCGCCAACGGCGCCGTCGGCACTCTCTCCAATATTCAGAACACCAGCACCACCGCTGCGTCCACCGCTACCTTCACTGCCCCTCAAACCTTCCCCGACCAAACCAAGCTGCCCAATGTCACGGTCACCATCACCGCAACTGCCAACGCCGACAAAAAGAAAACAGGCAAGTTCACCGTCAACTTCGACTCCGGCATCCGTATTGCCATTATCCCCGCAACCGCTACGCTTGCCACCGGCGAAACCCAGCTGTTTCTTGTAAAAGATCTCAACGGCAACGTCGTCCCGCCCGACCAGCTTACCTGGGGCGTGACTTTTGAAGTCACCGCGAAGATTGACAGTGTGTCTTGCGGCACCGCGACCAACAGTTGCGGCTCCATCGATAAGACCGGGCTTTATACCGCTCCTGCGGCTGTGCCTACGGCGTCTTCTGCGACCACGCCGGCTCAGAATGCGGCCGGCATTGTCACCGTCTTCGCTTTCTCCAACGTCGATAACGCCCGCATCGCGCAGGCCGCCGTCACCATTGTCAAGTCTGGTGACATCACCTTCAGCGGCATCTCTCCCTCGATTGCGCCCCAGGGCGCTCTCCAGCAGGACATCTTCCTCGCCGCCACCAACGCCACCTCGCAGCTCGGTGTCACCCTCAGTGGAACCGGTGGTAACGTCACCGTGGACCAGTCTCAGATCAAGGTGGTTTTCACCGCCGGTTCCAGTTCTTCATCCATCGGTGCACGCGTTCGTCTGAATTCCACGCAACTCGCCACCGCGGGGCACTTCACCGTGCAAGTGACCACCAGCAATCCCTCCGTCAACGTAACGGGCGGGCCCTTTCCGCTGGACATTGTTCCCGTGCGTCCCACCATCGTCAGCTCCACTCCCGACAATTTTCAGGAGTCTACGCTGGGTCAGACCGGTGGCGTGCCGTTCGTCAGCGACGGCGGATTCTTCGGTCCCATGGGCGCTCCAACCGTCGCGGCCAGCATTAATGGTCAGGCGCTGCTGGCCAATGCCTCGGGATCGCCCACTCCGACGGCGCGGCGCCTCACCGGCTTCCTGCCTCCTCCCAGCGGGACCGCTCCCAAAGCCGGTCTGTTCCCACTCAGCATCAAGTACTCGATTTCACCGATTCCACCGCCGGGCCTTCTCGCCACGACGGCTTACACAAACATCGCGATCATCCCTGATTACGGCGGTTCGAATGCTCCCACCGCGTTGACGCCCGTTACCTTTCCTGCGTCCTCGGCGCCTAGTGCGATCGCGCTGGATCCCGTGCTGGGATACGCCGTCGTGGCGCTGGCTGGTTTGAATACTTCGGGCAGTACCGCCAATACACAAAACAATGTGCAGTTCCTCAACCTGGCCGCTGGAACTCCCACCTTGGCGACAGCCGCTTCCTCCGGAGGCAACGTCGCGACTGGCGTTGCCGTAGATGACCAACTGCACGTCGCAGCGATTGTGAATTATGGGAGTAGAACTCTCTCCGTCCATTCCATTCCCGCGGGCACAGTCTTGGGCACGGTTGATCTGAGCGGCGTGATACCGCCGCCAGTCCCCGCCAACCCCTCGTTTGTTGAGCCCTTTCCGTATTCCGTGGGCATTGATCCCTTCTCGCATCGCGCGGTCGTGGCCTTTGCTTCCACAAACGTCGGGCTTATCGTCAATTTGGATCCCGCCGTGACGCCGACGTGCCTGCTTAGCCCCGCCTCGACGCCCTATTGCCCCATCGGCTTCGTCACGTTGAACACCGGAGCGGCCCCGCAAGTCGCCTTTGAAGCTGGCGCGCGCCTCGCTTATGTGACTCCGGGTGGTGCAGGCCTTCTTTCCGGTGTAAACCTGGCGAATCCGTCCGGCGTATCGGTGGATATCGTCAGTGCCACTCGCGCTTCCAACGTCGTCACTATAACGACAAAAGAGTCCCACAATCTCAGCCCCGGCAATCCCGGGACCGTGCTCATCAGCGGCCTGCCGCAGGGGAGCACCAACATGACGAATTTCAATGGCTCCTTTGCGGTCGGCGCCGTTCTCGATTCAACCCATTTTCAGTATTCTCAGGCTGACAAAGACGATACCAGCACTTGCACCGCTACCTGCCTCGCCAGTTCTGGTGTCCCTTTCCTGACCTACACGATTTCACCTTCGATTACCGGCATTGCCATAAATCCCATCACGCGGCAGGCCGTATTCGCGGACTCCAATGCCACTTCCAGCCAGATCCTTTACATTGATGCGCAAAGTCAATCCGTCACGTCCATGACTCTTTTTCTCAACGCTACCGGCCAGGTGAGCACCGGCTCCCCCGAACTTGGCGCAGCCAGCGTGGCATTTCAGCCCTTTACCAACACCGCGCTTTCCTTCAATCCCAAGCTCAACCAGCTTTCGTTCCTCGATCCATCCGCGTTGCAGCGTCTCAAGATTCTCCCCACGAACCAAACCGCTCAGACTACCGTCAGTTTCACTCCCAGCGGTGCCGCTTCCGCGATCACCGTCAACCTGTCCGGAGCTCTCGCCGTTGATTCCGCCAGTAACCTCGCTCTGACTGTGAATTCCGGTAGCGACAGTATTTCCGTCTTCAAACTTGGAACCATCAAGCCCGTTCACATCGAGCGTGTTAAGACTCCAGCGTTCGATTCATCCGGCACCGGGATCTCCGTTCCAGCGCGGCTCACGCAAGCCGTCAAGATCACTTCGGGTGTGGCGCCTGCACCGGTCAGCGGCGTGCAAATTTTCGGCAGCGGCTTCACCAATCTCGCTCAAGTCCGGTTGGACGGTGTTGCTCTGCCCAACTGCCCCGGCGCCAACTGCACCGTTCAGAGCGATCACGAAGTTGACGTAACTATTCCGGTCTCCATCCCTGACCCCAACTCGCCGAACGGCTCCGGCACCATGCAAATCCTCACTGGTCCTCGCCACTTCGCGCTCGACGTCGTTGACACCAATGGCGTCGGTTCGAACGCCGTGGACTTCACCGTCGTGGAGGAAGTCCCACTCGTGGCTGGCACATGCACGGCCCCGGCGCCCGGTGGCGTTGCCATCGACGAGGTCAATAATCTTGCCGCCGTCGCCAACACCGGCTGCAACACGGTCTCCGTCATCGACATCAATCCGACCATTACAGTCAGCAATCAGGTCCAGCCGAATCCCAATCTTGGCCACATCCTGGGATCGATTCCTACCGGCGGCTCGCCCACCGCTGTCGCCGTTCTTCCCAGACTCACGTATACCGGCCAGCCGGCAAACACCTCCGGTGTCGCGGTGGTGACCAACAATTCCGCAAACACCGTTTCGGTTCTCGACCTCGTGAATCTGGCCCCGGTGAACGACTCCTCAGGAAAAGCCATCGCCGTCTCCGTCGGTACCGCTCCCAGCGGCGTGGCCATTGACCAGGAAACGAATCTCGCCGTCGTTGCCAACACCGTTTCGAACACCGTTTCCACCATCGACCTCACTCCGCTTACCGCCAGCCCCATCGGCACGCTCACTCCTGCCACCGCAGCCGTGGATCAGAGTCCCATCGCCGTCGCCATTGATCCTGATCGCGGTTCGAATGGCCGCGGCCTCGCTGTCGTCACGGCGCTCCAATTGAATGGAGCCGCTCAGCCCAACGGCGTGCTTGACGCCGTCGACATCGGCGGTAGCACACCTTTCAAACAGAGTTCGGCCTCTCTCTTTAGCATTCAATCTCTGACCGGTATCGTTTTCGATCCATCCGTTTCGCCTGCGCTCTTTTACGCGACTTCCACGCAGGCCAACCAGATCACCGCCTTTAATCCGGATACCGGCCAGACGCAAACCATCAAGGTCGGCATCAATCCCAACGCTATCGCTTTCAACTTTCAGACCGGCACCATGCTCACCGTGAACTCGCTGAGCAACTCGATCTCGGTTGTGGATTCGCAAACGTTTCGAACCAAGGCGACATTGGGCATCGGATCAACATCGAAGTTTGCCGCGGCCATTCAGACCCTGACGAACTTGGCGGTGATTGCCGATCAGGCCAACAATCGCGTGATCCTCTTCCCCTTGCCGAAATGAGCAGTGGAGCAGAGAAGGAACGGCGGTGAAGCCCTTATTCGAACGAATGGCTGCGGAAGACGCCGAAACGCATGGGCCGCGCGGAGCCAGCGGGGTTTCTGATTGCGAGAACGAAAGGGTCTCGGCTATACTTTCTCGTTTGCGACGCCCCTGCAGAATCCGCCGGGGGAGGGGAAAAAGTTTCAAGCCAAGCTGACTTGGCTCAGGTCAGTCCCGGTTTTGCCGGGGCTGGCCACAACAAGGAGAAAAAAGTGAATTCCAGATTTACATTTTATACCGCCGCGCTCGCGGCTGCGTGCCTCTTCAGCACGGGAGCCGCTTGGGCGCAGAGTCCCGCCGCGGCCGCCTCGGCCGCTGCGGGAAAGGTCGGCGTGATCAACATCCGCCAGGCCATCGTGACCACGGCCGAAGGCAAACTGGCCTCCGCGGAATTGCAATCCCAGTTTGCTTCCCGCCAGACGGAAATCGAGAATATGAGTAAACAAGTCAACGACCTTCGCCAGCGGCTTGCCGCCTGCGAGGGCAAGTGCAGCCAGGAAGAGATTGCCCGGCTGACGACGCAGGGGCAACGGCTCACGCAGCAGCTCGAACGCAAGCAAAACGAATACCAGGAAGACGTGAACGCCGCGCAGGGCGAGGTCGTCGACCGCATCGGCCGCAAGATGGTGGACGTCCTCGACCGATACTCGCGCGAGAACGGCTACTCCGTGGTCCTCGATTCTTCGGCGCAAAACACTCCGATTCTCTATGCCTCGAACCAGATTGACATGACCCAGGACATCATCCGCCTCTACGACCAGGCTTATCCGGTCAAGGCTGCCGCCGCGCCCGCAGCGAAGCCGGCCACGCCGAAGCCCGCGACGCCAACGCCAACGAAGCCGTAGCCGCAATCACTTTTTTCCCGGCCCGCTTCTTGCTCCGTTCCAAACGCCCCGATGCGGCCGGGGCGTTTTTCTTTTCGCGCGAGTTCCCGTCCCACAGCGTAAGAAACTTTCGCTACACCCGCTGCGATTTGAGTATAGTGAACCGGAATCCGCAGGGAGGTTCTTATGCCCGAAGCAAAACCCCAGCAAGTAAAGCCGCCGCAACCAAGGACGCTGCTCGATCGCGTTCCCCGCCCGCCTGTCTTTGCCACGCTTGCCGAAGAGCGGCGTCACCGCAAGGAGCGCCTCGCCGCGTCCTTCCGCCTCTTCTCGCGCTATGGCTTTGACGAAGGCGGGGCCGGCCACATCACCGCGCGCGATCCCGAGCGGCTGGATCATTTCTGGGTGAACCCCTTCGGGATGCATTTCGGCCAGATTCGCGTTTCGGACCTCATCCTGGTCAATGACCAGGGGGAAGTCGTCGACGACTACCCGGAAGCGAATCAACAAAGCCGCCGCGAAGTCAACCTGGCGGCGTTTGCCATCCACTCGCGCATCCACAAAGCCCGCCCGGACGTGGTCGCCGCGGCGCACGCCCATTCGCTGTACGGCAAAGCGTGGTCTTCGCTGGGCCGCCTGCTTGATCCCCTCACGCAAGATGCCTGCGCGTTTTACGAAGACCACGCGGTGTTCGACGATTACACCGGCATCGTCGAAGAAACCAGCGAAGGCGACCGCATCGCCCGCGCGCTCGGCAACAAGAAGGCCGCCATCCTGCGGAATCACGGCCTGCTCACGGTGGGCCGGTGCGTGGACGAAGCCGTCTGGTGGTTCATTACCATGGACCGCTCCTGCCACGCGCAATTGCTGGCGGAAGCCGCCGGCCAGCCGCACAAAATCCCTCACGAGACCGCCAAGCATACCTACGCGCTGCTGGGCTCGCCCCTGGCCGGCTGGTTCCAATTCCAGCCGCTCTGGGACAGCATCTCGCGCGAACAGCCGGACTTGTTTGAATAACGGTCCTCCGATAGCGCCCCTTTCCTAGTGCGCTCCCCCACCCCCACCTTTCTGTAAGTGCGGATTCTAAAGGGGTTACGGGATAATTTTTCGTAAGTGCGGATTCTAAAGGGGTTATAAGTCCTTTGTTTCCCGCAGATCCGAGGGGTGCTTGTAAGTGCGGATTATAAAGGGGTTGCGGGAGGGGGGTCTTGGAAGTGCGGATTGTAAAGGAGTTAGAGGAGGTGAAGGAAGCAAAGGAGGTAAAGGATGTAAAGGAAAACACACGAGCAGCGCAATGGCGCGCGAGCGGTGCCGGGAGGGCGGATTGGAGCTTGGCAAACACGAGGGGAGGATAGCACACGAGGATTACTTAGCTAAGTAATATGCAGGGACTAGGAGGAATCGAGCAGCGAATGGCTACGGGCGAAGGGTGAACTGCGTCGGCGGAAGAAGAGGCCAGCGAAAGGCACCCCACTCTTCCAAGATCAAGGGTGGCCCCCAACAGCGTCTCAGCAGGTCAAGGCTTGGCGACCCGGGTTATACCCTTGCCATGAGTCACGGAATTCTTGGGCAAAGAATTCGCGGTGGGTTCCCCTCGCAATTGTATGTAAAAGTACAGCCGGGTACGATCTTCTCCTTGCAATAGGTCCAGCGACCCTGCGCCAGCGGCAGGATTTTGCAACCATGGCCGCGATCTGGCCGGCATTCGCTTCGCCACAAGCAGCGTTGGCCTGCCCAATTTAGGCGCGTGCTCCGAATATTGCTTTTTCGTGGCGGGTTCGCTCAAGGCCGGACAACGGCTCTTCAGCCAAGCATCAACTTCGTATCCGAAAGCGTATACCGAGCTTGCTTTCTCGTGGAAGTGTCGGTGGACGGGCAGACCTTCAAACTTCTGCCATCGCTGGACAGTGCGTACTGCCCGATGCAGATAAGCCGCAATCTCTTTCCAGGAGTCCAGGCGGTTTCCGTCCGGTTCACACGGCGATCCTGCACAAGCATTCACTTTTTTGTCCAGCGGTGACATCAGATGGAGACCTCCCGGTGCAGCCAGCCGACCTTCGGGTCCACGCCTCGAGTTGTGCCTCCCTTTTTTCAGGGGTCCACTGCACGGTCCTCTGCTTCACTCAAAACATTCGGCGGTGGCTCGGCCGGCTAATACGGGTCCAGAAACTGGAAGCCTGTGAACCCTTGCCATCCGTCGCAAAAGTGCAGATGTGCACATACCGTTCCTGAGCCCAGAGAGCAGCCCCAGAAATCCCGGAGCCATTGAACCGAACATCTTTTCCGAGCCCGAGAGCTCGTTCAGAGAAACTCTGGGCTGCGCCGATCTGGGTCACAAACCCGCTTAACGTTTCGATACCTGGCTGTTCGCTTGTCCCTTGCGCCGCATCCAGCGCATCCAAAGCGTAGCTGCGAACTAATTTTTGAAAGAACCTGTGCATGACTTCCGGGTGATCGAAAGCGTCCAATCCAAGAACTCGCCCACCGATGGCGAACGCTATTCCACACTGCCCTGCCTCCCACGTGAAGGCTCGAGCGAATTCCTCAACGGAACTGGCGTGGCGCTCAAAAATGGCGGACATTGCGCCGGTTGGCGACATGGCCTTTAGGCGGAACGCCTTGTCAGCGATGTCTCTCCACACCGCCCCCTGGTCAGACTTGCGAGTGCCATTTGAACGCATGGACGCCGTGACATGTGCCACTCGTTCTCCGCGCCCTGCCGAATACATGACATGATCGGCCGGCATTAGATCCGCGGACGCCATCCCCCAACGCCCTGCCTCTACACAAGAGACGGGGATCACCGTGGTGTGCTTCGCTGGCGCGAGGATCGTCAAGTTTAGGACGCGGTTTTGCTTCGCCCCAACGAGTTCCTCTCCGTCCACGAGCAAAACCGGGAGGTCCGCGTTATTTTCAAGACGCAGCTCTGGAACAGATCCGCCTGCGTGAAGCTCGGTCACGCGGACTTTCCCTTGCGCGATCCCATCTTCTAGGAGGAGATAGTCCAACTGTGGGACTGGTACGCTTGGACGCATCAATGGAAACAGTGTGAGATTTCGGAACTGGGAAGATCGACCAATTTCAATGCACGAGAATTCCTCTTGAAGCGTCCGCATGTTGTCTGTACCTCTTGGGGAGTAAAGGCACGCTGCGGACCAAATAACGCTATCGCAGAGTCAACTACTTACGGTGACCAGCAACCGTTTACGACAACCGTGGTTGACGCGCCGTCAATTCGCGTTGTCATCTTGCCCCAGCACGAACTTGTTGACCGCCTGTTTGGAAACACCCAGCAGCTCAGCGGCTGCAGTTTGGTTGCCTTTGCACGCCTCAAGGGCCCGCAGAAAAAGCTGGTTGCGAACCTGTGCAAGATACTCGTCAACCTTGAAGCCATTAGAAGGTTCCGGCAACGCTGCGAGAGGATCCTTCCCTGGTGGATCGCAGGTAATAATTAGGTCCTGAGCGTCGATAACCTCTGCGCGTGAATAGAGCACAGACCTCTCCAGTACGTTCAAGAGGTCGCGAACATTTCCAGGCCAAGTTTGACTCTCAAGACGCGCCAAAGCTCTCGTCGTGAGCTGAAGGGGCTTGTGCCTTCGTTGATTGATTTGTCTGAGCAGCATGAGCGCCAGTTCAGGAATTTCACCTCGGCGCTCGCGCAGCGCTGGAAGTTTAATCTGCACTACTTCGAGCCGGAAATAGAGATCCTCGCGGAATCGCCCAGCGGACACTTCTTTTCTGAGGTCACGATTGCTCGCTGCGATGATCCGCACATCGACTTTCCGGGTCGCCGTACTTCCGAGCCGCTGCACTCCGCCATCCTGTATGACGCGGAGCAGCTTAGCTTGCACTTCCAGTGTCAGTTCGCCGATTTCGTCGAGAAAAAGCGTGCTCTGGTCGGCAGCCTCAAAGATCCCTTTCCCATTGCTTGTCGCGCCCGTAAACGCTCCCTTCAAATGGCCCAAGAGATAGCTTTCAGCGAGCGATGCCGGAATAGCCGCGCAGTTAACCGGCACCAAATCGCGATGAAACCGAGGACTCAGCCGGTGAATCAGGTGAGCAAATCGCTCCTTCCCGGTCCCTGTTTCGCCCAACAGAAGAACGGGATGATGACTTCCCGCGGCGATGCCCGCCTGTTCTGCGGCATGCCGAAGAGCCGCGGAGCCCACATAAATCCCTAACTCCAGGAGGGCGTCGTCAAGGCCCGGAATTGCCAACGTCTCGCGCGCAGATCGAGCGCTTGGATCGCGAATTAAGCTCTTGGCGCTCAGGGGCTCGCCAAAAATTTCATATTCTTCCCCCGCTGTTGGCGCTTTCTGTGCCGCTTCTGCTGGTGCTTTTCCTGCTGCTTCGTCTGGCGCTGCTTTTTTTGCCCCACCCTGAGATTCAGGCGTCTCAAGTTTTCTGTCGCCGTCGAGAACGATTTCTTGTGTTTCTTCTCCTGCTTCTAATGGCGCTTCTTCTGTTGGCGCTTCCTCGATTGCCTCATTGTTGGACTCGAGCGTCTTAGGTCTTCTGCTGCCACCGCGAACGAATGCTTCTATTTGTTCTCCTGTCTCGAATGGCGATTGTTCCGCTGCTCCATCTAGCGCGGGCATTCCACGCCGCAGAGCATCCAATTGCTCTGGTGTAAGCTTCAATTCTTTCGCAAGATCCAGTGGCTCATAGTGAAATTCCCCGATCGGCTGATTTGGCTGGGTTCGTGCGGTAGTAGATCGGTAGTATTCCAGATAAACAGCGTTAAACTCGGAATCGGCCAGGGCGGCGAAGAGCTTTGGCTGGCACACGAACCCGCGCAACCGGAGAAAGAGCGCCAACCTACCAAAGGTCTCATACGTCAAAGCCTGTATCTTATCGGGGGGCAGGTTCCTGGACCTGAGCTTGTCGTGCAGAAGTGGCAAGAGGAACTCTGTCAGCGGGTCGCCATATAGCGTCCGCATCCGTTCCACAAAGGCCTTGTCAGAGCCAACCGTCTCCTGGCCAGCCTCAGGTTTTTCGAGGAGTGGTACATCGTCGGTCTCCTTTGTCCCTCGGCGCAGCCACGAGAACATTCCCCGTATTCCCAACGGCACGGTAATCCGTGGAGGCTGCCCGCCCGGTTCTCGTGCGCCGACGCGGAAATATTCATCTGGCATCGCGAGGTCGCGGATTGTTGGCCAATCGCTTGTGTCGATTTGAACGTCTTTGACATTTGCCCCGCCGAAGAGTGGCCGGGCCGGAGATCCGACTTGAATTAGCTTCGCTGGCAAAATGCCGAGACCACTCAGAATGAGCCATACGGCTCTCATCTCGGCTGTGCCGCTGGAAACACAAATGTAGTTGTCTCCAGTACGAGGCAGTCGCATCAGTTTGCGTACCAGTCGTGACAGGCGTCCCATCAACGCCGAGTAGTCCTTGGGATCGGAGACAAGCAGTTCGTGCACGGCTATCCGGCACTCTGGATACCTGTGAGATACCTCGTCTTTGGTCGACAAAGCGTTCTCGCGCGTATGTGGTGTATGAAAGAGGAAAAGAGAACCGAATTGCTTGACACTCATAATCGACAGGATTGGACCAGGTAGTTCCTCGCCTGCGATTTCACCGGGCGTAAACGGATCCTTCAAGTCCACGAACGCGAAGAGGGAATTGACCTTCGCGGTGGGCTGGAAATTCAGTATCTCAGAGCGGGCTTGCTGAGATTTCAGGTGCTCTTGGTCAGGTACACGACTGGTTGGTGTTTCCGCTGGGGGCCTCGCTTCAAAGCCCCGATTCCTCTTACCGAGTAACCTCTGAAGGAATGAGCGTGCCATCTCTACGTCCGTCCCTGCGCATTATAGTCCCTCCTTCCTCAGGGGTGCCACCATTCGAAGGGGCGGAGTGACCTAAAAAGGTTAATTCATTCCTTAGGTAATCTCTGGCAAGTTTCGCCCGGTGCTATGTGGAGGCCCGTCGTCTGCTCGTTTGCAGCGAAGGGCTGAGCCGAGCGAGATACGGTGTGAACGCCCGCACCTTGGGGATAACCAGGTGCCCTTGTAAAGTCCGATAGGGCCCGTATCTTGCTTTTGCCTTGTGGGGGGAATATACTCAGATTTCGCTCTGAAGCGGGTCGAACGGATGAGTGGGCGCACAGCCCACTTTTTTGTTGGCGCCGGTTGGAGTGCATTGCGGACCGGCTAGGGTCGGGGAGTCTCTGGATGGATTTGGAGAAAATCCGCGCGGCCGCCGAGCGAGTGGCGCGTTCGGAAGGACTGGAAATCGTTGATGTCGAATGGAAAATCGGCAAGCAGCGGTTTTTGCGGGTGTACATCGATCGCGTGGCGAAGACAACGGCGGGGATCAGCGATGCGGCGGGAATGATCGGGGGCACCGAGGTGGCGAATGAGCCGTACCCGAAAATCAGCCACGCGGATTGCGAACAGGTGAGCCAGCAATTGAGCGTAATCCTGGACGTGGAGGAACTGATTCCGGGGCCAGGGTACACCCTGGAGGTCAGCTCTCCGGGGCTGGACCGGGCGCTGAAGAAGCCGGCGGATTTCGAGCGCTTCCGGGGGCGCTTGGCGAAGATTTCGACGAGCGAGCCGGTGGGCGAGGCGAAATTTTTCGAAGGACGGCTGGCAGGATTTGCGGAGGGGAAAGTGCGCATGCAACTGAAAGGGAAGGAAGCGCGGACCGTGGAGCTGCCGATTGAAGCGATTCGAAAGGCGAATTTGGTGGTGGAGTTTTGAGGAAGTTTACAGTCGACGGTTAACAGTTGACAGAAAAACCGAAAGAAAGAATTAACACAGAGGGCACAGAGAACATAGAGGTCGCAGAGAAGAAGGAGTTGGAGGAAGTTGTGCGTTGAATTTGAAGGCGAGGATTCTGGGGGAATTTAGGAACGAGATATGGCGAATTTGCTGTACCAACAGATCGAAATGCTGAGCCGCGAGAAGCACATCGAGCCGGAGATCGTGGTGTCGGCGATTGAAGACGCGATGGTGGTGGCGGCGCGGAAGTTTTACAAGACGGAAGAGGACCTGCGCGCGAAGTTCAACCAGGAAACCGGGCAGGTGGACGTGTACTCGGTGCATACGGTGGTCGAGGAAGTGACCGATCCGAAGAAAGAGATCAGCCTGGCGGAAGCGAAGAAGAAAAATCCTGCGGCGGAGGTGGGCACGGAAATCACGGCGACGAAGCCGACGGACGTGCTGGGGCGCATCGCGGCGCAGACGGCCAAGCAGGTGATTCTGCAGAAAGTGCGCGAGGCCGAACGGGACACGATTTACAACGAGTACCACAACCGCGTGAGCGAGCTGGTGACGGTGATCGTGAAGCGCGCCGAGGGGCCGGACCTGATCGTGGACATGGGGCGCACGGAAGCGCGGCTGCCGAAGCGCGAGCAATCGAAATTAGAGACGTACAACATTGGCGAGCGGCTGCGCGTGGTGATCAAGATGGTGGACCGCGCGGCGAAAGGGCCGCAGGTGATCGTGTCGCGCGCGGATGCGAGCCTGGTGCAGCGCTTGTTCGAAATGGAAGTGCCGGAAATCTACGACGGCACGGTGCAGATCCGCTTTGCGGCGCGCGAGGCGGGCGAGCGCACCAAAGTGGCGGTGGCGAGCCGCGACAAGGACGTGGATCCCGTGGGCGCGTGCGTGGGCATGAAGGGCATGCGCGTGCAGTCGATCATCCGCGAGCTGCGCGGGGAGAAGATCGACATTATTCCTTACAACGAAGAGACGGTGGCGTTCGCGCAGAAGGCGTTGAGCCCGGCGAAAGTGACGCGCGTGCAGATTATCGACCCGGAGAACAAGAAGCTCGAAGTGATCGTCGAGGATTCGCAGCTTTCGCTGGCCATCGGCAAGAAGGGGCAGAACGTCCGGCTGGCGAGCAAGCTGATCGGCTGGGACATCGACATCAAGAGCGAAGAAGAGAAGCGCCAGGAAATCGAAGAGCAAATGACCGCGTTGACGGCACCGACAACGCCGCTGACGTCGCTGGCGGGGGTCGGCGCGAAAACCATCGAGAAAATTGAAGCGGCGGGAATCAATTCCGTGGAGAAACTCGCGGGGATGACGCCGGAACAGTTGATGGAGATTCCCGGTATCGGCGAAAAGATGGTGGACAAGATTTATCAGGCGGTGAACCGCTTCTATGAAGGCGGCGCGGCTGCCGTGAGCGCTGAGGCTTCCGCTGAGGAAGGCGAAGTGGCAACGGCAGAAGCGGCGGAAGGAACGACGGAAGGAACGGAAACAGCGACGACGGAAACTGCCGAGAGCAGCGAAGCGGCGGCGGAAACGGCAGAAGCTGCGGAAGCCAAGACGGCGGAAGCTGCGGAAGAAAGTGCCGCCGAGACCGCGCCCGCTGACAGCGAGGGCAAGGCGGGGCAAGAAGAAGCAAAGTCGTAATCCAGAACGGAGCGCATGAGCGACACAAATCAAGTCCGAATCAACGAGCTGGCCCGCGAACTGGAGGTCAAGGCCAAGGCCATTATTGACTTGCTGTCCGAGTACGGGGTCACGGAGAAAAAGACGCACTCGAGCTCGATCCCGGCGGACGTCGCTGAGAAAGTGCGCAAGCGGATTCAGGGAGCCGCCGAGGCGGAGGCACAGGCGGAGGCGCAGGCGGAAGCGGCTGTCAAAGCGGAAAAAGAAGCGAAGGACGCAGCAGCGAAGGCGGCGCGCATGAAGCCGGCTGCGCCCGCGGCACCGCCGCAAGCCAGCGCCGCGCCAATTACGGTGAAGCCGAGTGCGCCAGCAGTTCACCCTGCGCCGGCGGCAAGACCGACTGCACCCGGAGCGCCCGCGGCCACGAGTGCGACACCTGCGGCACTCAAGGCGCCAGCTCCTGGCCCCACAGTTGTACCGTCGGCTGCGAAACCCGCCGCACCTGCAGCACCAGTAACCGGCGCGTCAGCAGCAACCCCGATTCGCCCCTCAGTACCTCCGAAATCGCCAACTGCCCCTGGCGGGACGAGACCAGCCACCCCGGCGGGCACGCAGCCTTCTGCGGTGCGGCCCGCGGCTGCCGCGCCCGGCGCTGCTCCAGCACGGCCCGGAGCACCGACGCGAGCAGGCGCACCGGCTCGGCCTTCGGCCACAGGAAATCGCGGCCCGCTGCCGACCGGCAATCGTGGGCCCTTGCCGGACACGGCGCCAGGTTCGCGTTCGAGCGGCCCGCGTCCCGGACAGCCGATACGTCCACAACAACCCGGCCAAGGCCGACCATTCGCGCCGCGCGCGGGTGGCGCCCCAACGCGACCCTTTGAACAGCGGCGGGGACCCATGCCAACGGGCACGCGTCCCGGGCCGCGCGCTCCCGGACGTCCGGGAATGTTGCCACCGTTCCCGGACAAAATGCCGCCGAAGGCGGAGCCCGGCAAACCGCTTTACACGCGCAAGGCGCCGCAGCGCCAGCGGCCCGTCGTTGATAAACGCGAAATTGAAGGTGAGCGCAAGCTACACCCGACGAGGCAGCGCCCAGGCGCTGGCCGTGCCGCCGCGGCCGCGGTCATCGCGCCGCCGGAACCGCGTCCGCCGCGCGATGTGACCGTCACGGAAGGCATCACGATTCGCGAACTCGCCGAGAAGCTGGATGTGCGCGCAAAGGATCTGCTGAAGACGCTGCTGGACCGTGGCGTGTTTGCGAGCATCAACCAGGCCTTGGATGTGCCGACGGCAACGACGCTGGCGGAAGCGTTCAGCGGCGTAGTGAGCGTTGTTTCCTTGGAAGAGGAGATGGTGTTGGAGGTTGCGAAGGAAGAAACCAAGGAAAGCTTGAAACCGCGGCCGCCGGTGGTGACGGTGATGGGGCACGTGGACCACGGCAAGACGAGCTTGCTGGATACGATTCGGCAGGCTGACGTGGCGGCGGGCGAAGCGGGCGGAATCACGCAACACATCGGCGCTTACAAGGTGGCGATGGAAGAGCGGAGCGTGGTTTTTATCGACACGCCAGGTCACGAGGCGTTCACGCGGATGCGGGCGCGGGGCGCAAAGGTGACGGATATTGTCGTACTGGTTGTGGCTGCGGATGACGGCGTCATGCCGCAGACGAAAGAAGCGATCGACCACGCAAGAGCGGCCAATGTGCCCATCATCGTGGCGGTCAACAAGATCGACAAGCCGGAGGCGCAGCCGGAACGCGTAAAGCGACAGCTGACGGAACTCGGCTTGATGCCTTCGGAATGGGGCGGCGAGACGGAATTCGTGGAAGTTTCGGCAAAGCAGAAGAAGGGCATCGACAAGCTGCTGGAAATTATCTTGCTCGTTGCTGATTTGCGCGAGCTAAAAGCCAATCCCGACGCGCCCGCCAGCGGCACGGTGCTGGAATCACGCGTCGACAAAGGGCGCGGCCCGGTGGCCACCATCCTGGTGCAGAACGGCACCTTGAATCCAGGCGACTTCTTCATCTGCGGGGCGGTGTTCGGCAAGGTGCGCGCGATGTTCGATGACCGCGGGCGCACCGCGAAAAACGCGCCGCCATCGACACCCGTCGAAGTGCTCGGATTGCAGGGAGTGCCCGAGGCGGGCGATCACTTCCAGGTCACCGATGAAGCCAAGGCGCGGCACATCGTGGAATACCGGCAGGGCAAGCAGCGGGACGCGGCTTTGCGCGCCAGCGCCGCCGGAGGCCGCATTACGCTTGATCAGCTTCACGAGCAGCTCAAGGCCGGGGAAGTCAAGGAACTGCCTATCGTCATCAAGGCCGACGTGCAGGGCTCGGTGGAAGTGCTCAGCGAAATGCTCCCGAGGCTATCCACGGATCAGGTGAAGCTGAAGATCATCGGATCGGGCGTCGGGGCGGTCACCGAAGAAAACGTGCTGCTGGCTTCCGCGTCCGGAGCGATCATCATCGCGTTCGGAGTGCGGCCGGATCGCCGGGCAGCGGAGCTGGCTCAGCAGGAAGGCGTGGACATCCGCACGCACAACATCATTTACGAAGTTTCGGACGAGATTAAGAAAGCCATGGAGGGCCTGCTCGAGCCGGTCATCCAGGAAACCTACCTGGGCCGTGCGGAAGTGCGCGACACGTTCCGGGTCAAGGGCGCGGGCACGGTGGCGGGCTGCTACGTCCTGGACGGCATCCTCAAGCGCGACGCGCAGGTTCGGGTGGTCCGCGACGGCACGGTCATTTACACGTCGAAGCTCAGCTCGCTGAAGCGCTTCAAGGATGACGCCAGCGAAGTGCGGGCAGGATTCGAATGCGGCGCGGGCGTGGCCAACTTCAACGATGTGAAAGTCGGCGACGTTCTTGAATGCTTCAACATAACGAAGATGAGCGCCGCGGAAGCCGCCGAAAAAACAACCAGCGGCACTGCTGCGTCGCGCAGATAGACGCAAGCCGGCCCCGATCACGCCCGGGCCGCCAGGAAAATGTCCCCGGAGCCACTCATGCCGGTCGGTTTGCTCACCCTCGAGCTTCATATCCCTGATGCGGAATCGCTGAAGGACAAGCGGCAAGTTCTGCGCAGCCTAAAGGATAAGCTTCGGCGGGATTTCAACGTGGCGGTGGCGGAGCTGGACCATCAGGACACCTGGCAGAGGTCAGTGGTCGGGGTGGTGACGATTTCGAATGAAGAGAAGCACGTGGCAGAAGTTTTGCAGAAGGTTTTGGACGAGGCGGACCGCATCCTCGGCTCGGTATTAATCCATCAAGCGGTCGAAATTATCTAGGAAGTGTTTCATAGACCCGATGAGCGCAGGCAACCACCGACATGAACGCGTAGGCGAAGAGATCGCGCACGAAATCAACGCCATGCTGGCGGGAGAGCTGAAGGATCCGCGGCTGGAAGGAAACGTGGTCGCCAGCGAAGTGCGCGTCCAGCCGGATATGAAACACGCGCGCATTTTCGTCAGCGTGCAGGGAAGCGAGAAGGAGCGAGCCGACGCGATCAAGGCGCTCGAGCATGCTTCGGGATTCATCCGGAGCGAACTGGTCGAGCGGCTGCAGCTACGGCGCGTGCCGGAGCTGCATTTCACGCTGGACCTTTCCCAAGAGCACGCCGAGCGCGTCGAGCAACTCCTGAAGGAAATGAAGAAGGACAAGCCATCCGCGCGGTGAAGCAAGGATGCCCATATAGGGGCGCTATACGACTCGTGCAGCGCCGGGCTTTAACCCGGCATTCTTTTTGATGATTCGAGGAACAAGAGAGAATGCCACGACAGCCACAGCCGGCGCCGCTAGACGGCGCGCTCGTCATCAATAAACCGAAAGGGAAAACATCGCACGACGTTGTGGATGCGGTGCGCCACCTGGCGGGCTTCCGGCAGATCGGACATCTTGGAACACTGGATCCGCTGGCGACGGGAGTTCTTGTTCTGTTGCTGGGACGGGCCACGCGGCTGGTGCAATTCTACGCCGGGCGCCGGAAGCGCTATACGGCAGGGTTTCGTTTCGGTTTTGCGACGGACACTTACGACTCCGACGGCGAGGCGCAGGGGCCGGACGTCGCTCCTGAACTGGAAGCGCCAGCGCTCGAGAAACTTGCCGCGGAGCGCATCGGGCGGTTTGAACAGATGCCGCCGTCGTTTTCCGCGAAAAAAGTGCAAGGGCGGCCCGCGTACGAACTGGCGCGGAAGAAGCAGCCTGTCGAATTGAAGCCGGTAGAAGTTGAGTTGTACGAATACAAGCTTATCGAGATTAAAGGGAGCATCGCGCGCTTCGTCATCGAATGCTCGTCCGGCACCTACATCCGCTCATTGGCGCACGAGATGGGGCAAGAGCTGGGTTGCGGCGCGCATCTCGCGGAGATTGCGCGCACGGCGGTGGGAGAATTCTCATTGGAGCAAGCGATCACGCTCGAGGAACTTGCGGATGCCAAACAGGAGGGAAAATTCGCGGAGCGCCTCATCCGGCTCGAATACTTGCTGCCAAATTTCCCGCGGGTAAATGTTTTGCCAGTGATCGAAAAGCGGGTGCGCCACGGCACGAAGTTCAACATATCGCTGGCGCAGCTTCAACCAGGCCGGGTCGAGCCCCCGCCCGGTGCGACGACGCAGCTCGACGGGGGCGAACCGAAGGCGCCGCGGCTGCGCGTCTTCAGCCAGCAGGAGAAACTCATCGCCATTGCCGAAGCCGTTGTGCCGCGCACCTACCAGCCCATCGTGGTGTTTGAACCCCTGCCGTAGATCGCTCGCGAAGAGACGCGAGATGTTTTCCAGATTCATGATCGCAGTTGCAATCGCGAGGCCGGCCGGCGTTTTTCACTGACTGGACTGCGGCTAGGGTTGCGGCCGTGGGGTGGGTGGCGGCGGAGTTCCCGGGCCGATGGGTCCGCGGCCACCGGGATCGCCGCGGCCAGCGGGAATCGTCCGCGTGAGATGGTCCGCCAAGCGCAATTTCCGCGGGGTGACGAGGATCAATAGCTCGGTGTCCTGGAAGGTGTTGTTCTTGGCCCGAAACGCGTATTTCGCACCCGGTATTTCCGCGAAGCCCGGCAGACCAGTGATGGTGCGGGTTTCTTCCGTATCGGTGAGCCCGCCAATCAAGGTCGGTTCGTCTTCTTTTACGCGCACCGTTTGCGTCAGCGTGCGATTCGAAATGATGGGAATCCCATTGACGTTGGCGCCGGAGAGAGCGCGAATTTCGAATTCGAGTTGCAAAGTCACTTCATTGTTGGGATGCAGCGTGGGCGTAGCCTTTATCTTTACGCCCAGGTCGACGTATTCGGAGCCTGGATACGGCTGCTGCGTCAGCCCCGGGCTGGAGAAGAGATTGGCGGGGCTTAGGACGACAGTGACGTCGCCAGCCGCGCCGGAAACATCGTTGGTGATGGCTACATCGGGGAAGCCGCCGCTCACCAGGCTGGCCGAAATGATTGCGGTGGGCGTGGAACCCGAGGGTCCCGCGGGAGGCTCGAAAGCGGAAGTGAAAAATCCGGCCGTAACTCCGAGAAACACGCGAAAGGTGTTTGCGCCGCCATTGGTCACGGCAATATCGGCGTGACCGTCTTGATTGAAATCAGCGATGGCGATGCCCGTGGGAGTGGCAGAGGTAGCGAGAGGCGAATTCGGCCCGGGCACGAAAGTGCCATCACCCTTGTTCAGCAGAATGGTAACGGAATTATCCTTCTGATTGACGACGGCCAGATCGGTGGTGCCGTTGCCGTCCAGATCGCTCGAAGCGATCGCGACAGGAAGATTGCCAACACCGTTGGTTACCGGCGAGCCGGTGAATTCGGTGAAAGTCCCATCGCCGTTGCCTTGCAAGACCACAACATTGCCTTGGGTGATCGCCGGATTCGCGAGCGTCGTCTGGTTGACAATGGCGAGATCAGGCTTGCCGTCACCATTGAAATCGGCGACCGTCACGGCGATGGGACCGCTGACGATCGTGGGAAGAGCAAAAGGAGAACCGGCCGCCGGAGTGAAAGTCGGATTGCCGCTCGCGTCCACGCCCCCGAGGAAGACGGAAAAAGTGTTGTCGGCGAAATTGAGGACAGCAAAATCCTGGTTGGTGTCAGCATTGCTGTTGAAACTACCGGTGACAATGGCACTAGGCTCCTTGCCGACAGGGATGGAGATGGCTGGTTGCTTGAAAGTGCCATCGCCGTTACTCAAAAGGATTTTGACGGTGTCGGTTGTGGGATCAGTGATCAGCAAATCGTGAAAGCCGCTGGAAGTGAGCACCGCCGAGGCAATAGCAGGGGGGGCCGCTGGCGCAGCCGTACGCGTTGGGCCGAGCGAAATCGGAGAGCCGGTTGCCTGCACAAAAGTTCCTTGATTGCCGCTCTGGTTCAGCAGAATCGTCACGGAGTTGTCCAGTTGGTTGACCGCGGCCAGATCGAGCATGCCGTTGTTCAGAAAATCAGCCGCGACCAAGGACACCGGGCCGACGCCCGCTGGATACGAGGTGCTTGGAAACGGATTGCTCACGCCGCCCACGCTGGGCGTGGAAGCGGCGGTGCCCAGACTGCCGGAGAGCAGCGAGAGGGTGATCGGGAAGCGGTCTCCCACGAAAAAAGTGGCGGGCTTGCCGTCTTGCGCGCGCATCAAAACCTGACGGCCGCTCTGCACCAGCGAGAGAGCATTCGAGAAGTCCGCCGCGACTCCAGGCAAAGTCAGAAGAAAAGTCGACTTGCCCCCGCCGAAGGCAATGAGCGGGGGAATCAGGGAGCTAAGGGACGACGTGCCGGCGCTTGCTGCTCCGCCGAAGATGCCGGCGAGGAGTGTCTGCAGCGCGGAAAGATTGTTGGCCTGGTTCAACTGGCTGATCAGATTGGGAGGGATGCTGAAGAGCCGCGCTTTGGAAGGTGTTTCGATGCCGAGCTTTTGCGCGGTGTTGCGGTCGACCTCGAGCAGTTCGATTTCCAGCATCACTTCGCCGCGGGCCTTTTCCACTTGCTGGATTAGTTTGCCGGCAAGGGCCAGCTTCTCCGGCGTGTCACGCATGGTAATGGTGCGGCTGCGGGCGTCGGGAGTGATGTGCGTTGACCCGGTGATGTCACGCAGGACGCGGAGGATCTCGGTCACATCTTCGGGGCCGACAGCCGCGGAGAGCGGAAAGGTCTGCTCCACTTCCAGGCCATATTGCCGACGCTTTTCTGGCGTGTCCTGAGCGACGAACATCAACGTGGGATTCAACGGACGCCAGAAGGTTCCGGTTTGCACACCAAGGAGGGACACAGCGGTGTAGAAATCCACATCATCAACGCGCAGAGAAACGCTTCTCACCGTCAGGTCCGGATCAAAGGCCGCCTTGACGCCGAAAAGATTCGCCGTCTGTTGGTAACCCGTCTTGGTATCTCCGCGAAGATTCAAATTGCGCTTGCCGCTCTGCGGCTGCAATCGAGGCAGGCCGGAGATTTCTGTCGTTCTTCTTGCTGGAGATTCGTCTTCCATGGCTTTGAACTGCGTAAGCCGCTCGGCGACAATGCCATTCCCGGGATCGATCTGTAGCGCTGCGGCCAATTCCTCGGTCGCCTGGTCCAAGTGGCCCGCTAGGGCGTCACGTTCTGCGGCTTCGACGTAGCCGCGCACGAGCCTGGAGCGGAGCGCCACTCCCCGTCCGATGATGGACATATCTTGAGGGGCATAACGCGCGGCCTGGTCATAAGCGGCCAGTGCTTCGTCGAAGCGGCCTGCTGCTTCGGCCTTTTCGCCTCGCTCGGCGGCTTTCTGCGCGCGCTTAGAATCCGGGCGCACCGTGGAGGGTTCGAGGCGCGAGGTCTGGGGTGCCCGCGCAGGCAACTGAGCACCAAGCAGCAGGATCGCCAGCAGCAAAGAAAGGCCTTGGCAGAGGGTGCGCATAGGCAGCCGACAGGATAACCTATTTACGCCACAGGGAAATCGGACCAAGTTAGTCCGGTTGACGGAAGGGCTTTGGTGCGATACACTTAAAGTGTAGTTGCAAATCATTTTCAAGTGGAGATTCCGTGCTTTCGGCTTTCCTAATCGCGCTACGTGAAGGTGTTGAGGCTGCTCTCGTCGTGGGCATCATCCTCGTCTATCTATCCCGCACAAGCCGCCAGCATTTGGCGCGATTCGTCTGGTACGGAGTGGCGGCGGCGGCAGCGCTCAGCCTGGGCGTAGCGGTCGCGTTGGAACGGTGGTGCATCAACCAAGATGGCTTCGAAGGGCTGATGCTGCTGATCGCCGCGGTCTTCGTAGTTACGATGATCGTATGGATGAATCGCGTTGCGCGCCATCTGAAAAAAGAGATCGAGCAGAAGGTGGAAGCGTATGCCGAGCGGGCCGGGAGCGCGGCGGGGTGGGGCATCTTTCTTTTCGTTTTCCTGATGGTATTGCGCGAGGGGGCTGAGCTGGCGCTGATCTTGCGCGCCGTGGAGCTTTCGAGCGAAGGGCTGCAGACCTGGATCGGGACGATTGTGGGGATTGCGGCAGCGGTTGCGGTGGGGTTGTTCTTCTTCAAGGGCACCTTGCGCGTGCCGCTGCACCGGTTTTTTGCGGTAACGAGCGTCATCCTGATGCTCGTGGCGTTTCAACTGGCGCTAACCGGCCTGCACGAGCTGAGCGAGGCGCAATGGCTGCCTTCCAGCAAAGGGGAGATGGCGATTCTTGGCCCCATCGTTCGCAATGAGCTGTTCTTCTTCGTGTTTATTTTTGGCGCGGCGACCTTGCTGATTTTGCGCGAATGGCAGGCGGCCTCGCATGCGAAGATCGCCAAAGAAACGCTGAACGACGCCGAGAAACGCCTGCTGGAATCGCAGAACCGCCGCCAGCGCCGCTGGATGGTTGCGGCGGCAACCGCGTCTCTCACCGTGATTCTGGTGCTCACCGCCGATTTCATTTATGCGCGGGCGAACTCCGCGCCGCCTTCGGCTCGTGTGATCGAAGCCGTCGGAGATATCGTGCGTGTTCCAATCAGCGAAGTGCAGGACGGAAACATGCATCTTTTTACCGTCAATGCCGGCGGTCAGTCGTTGCGTTTCATGATCATCAAGAAGCCCAGCGGCTGGGGCGCGGCGCTGGACGCGTGCCGCATCTGCGGGGCGGAAGGTTACCGGCAAGACGGCCAAAACGTCATCTGCCGCCACTGCGCCTCGGCGATTTATATCCCCTCGATCGGCGATCAGGGAGGATGCAATCCCATCGGCGTACCTTCACGTGTGGATGGAGGGGATCTGGCGATCGATATTTCGTCGTTGACACAAGCCGCGAAGGAGATTCCTCAGTAGGGGCGCGAACTATCATGCCCGTACCCGAACGTTCGGCAATTCTATGTTTCTACGACTTGTAGCGGATTCTTTTGGACGGCGGCCGCGCCACAAGCTCCTGACCGGGGCGGCGCTGGCGCTCGGCATGGCCGTGGCCACGGCCGCGCTGAGCGTGGCGCTCGATGTCGGTGACCGTCTTGCGAGAGAATTCCGCAGCCTGGGCGCCAATTTGTTGGTCACTCCGGAGGCGGATTCGTTGCCACTCGAAATTGGCGGCGTGGATTATCGCCCTGTCAACGCTGGTGCCTATCTCCCGGAAGCCGACTTGCCCAGATTAAAGACGATTTTCTGGCATAACAACATCGTCGGTTTTGCGCCAATCCTTGAAGTGCCGATTAAAGTCGGGAATCCTGATTCAGTTCCTAAAACCGCATCCTACATTCCGACTTCGGAAGTTCGAATGATTGGAACTTGGTCAAATCACCAAGTTCAGGTTCCCGATGGCTCGATCTATGTAACGGGGATTGAAAAAACGAATCCGTGGTGGCACGTGGGTGGTCGTTGGTTCGCAGAGAACAAACCAGAATGCGTTGTGGGTAGCAGGCTGGCCAAACGACTGGGTGTTTCTGTTGGCGGTGAGCTGATGGTTTTTCAGGCAATTAAGGAAGCCACGCCGACATCTTCGACTCACCTCGCAGTCGTTGGTCTACTTGAAACCGGCGGTTCGGAAGAAGATCAGATTGTCGCGCCGCTGTCCGTAGCGCAAGCGCTTTCGGACAAGCCGGAGCAGTATCGGCAGTTGTATGTCAGTGCGCTGACGAAGCCGGAAGATGCGTTTGCGAAGCGCGACCCGAAAAGTTTTACGCCCGCCGAGTATGACCGCTGGTTTTGCACGCCGTACATTTCGGCAATCGCGTTGCAGATTCAGCAGGAATTGCCCGGAACAGATGTACGGGTGATTCGGCGGGTCGCGGAAGGTGAGGGGCAGATTCTCACGCGGGTTCAAATGCTTTTGTGGCTGGTTACCGGTGCGTCGCTGCTCGCGGCTGTGCTGGCTGTGGGCGCGTCCTCCGCGGCTTCGGTGATTGAGCGGCGCACCGAGATCGGCTTAATGAAGGCGCTTGGCGCGGGTTCCGGCACGGTTGGCTTCCTGCTTGCGGCGGAGCAGCTCCTGCTCGCATTTGTCGGCGGTGGAATCGGTTATGCGCTCGGGATCGTTCTCGCCCGCTTGCTCGGCCAGAAAGTCTTTGGAGCCGCGCCCGAACCCTCGATGCTCGTTCTGCTGGTCGTTCTCGGGCTTGCCGCTGTGGTCACACTGCTTGGCAGCGCGCTTCCTCTGCGCCGAGCTTCGCGCTATGAGCCCGCGCCTATTTTGCGAGGAGAATGATGACCGAACTTCGCGGAACCAATCGGGCGATGTTCTGGCGCATCATCCGCCGCCTGCTCAGCGCGAACCGCGGCCGTCTCTTCGTCATGCTGCTCGCCCTCGGCGCGGGCGCTGCCGTCACCGCCGCTCTCCTCAATCTCCAGGTGGATGCCAAGCGCCGCCTTACCTCTGAATTCAGGTCATTCGGCGCTAACGTCCTTATCACTCCGCACGACCATCCCGATGTCAACGCTTTGTCTGCTGTGATGGATGACTCGCTCTTTGACCGCGTGCCTACAGAAAACGCTGGTCAGAAAGTGACGAAGGCTGAGTTTCTCTACGGAGTAGTGCAATTGAGCGCAAGAGATCGCATCCGGCAAAGCACGAGTTCCCGCCAGGTCATTAATGCGATCGTCTCCGGCTATGCGGTTGCCTCTGGTTCGGAATACCTGCCTCATGGCTTAGGTCAGGTCGCTCCATCCGTGGTAGTCGGAGGTAAAAATCTCGATCAACTTAATATTCGCACCTGTGATGTTGGACGAGAATTAGCTTCGCGATTGAATCTCGCACCGGATTTGTCTGAAGGAGTCGTACTTAAGAATAGTGAGAGACAAGACTGGTGTGCCGTTGCCGAAGTCAGAGGCTTTGGGGGTCCGGAAGATAGTCAGCTGTTCCTTGAACTCCCAGCGGCCCAGGCGCTGCTCGACCGCAAAGGAAAGATCACCTTAATCCAACTAAGCGTTCCGGGTACGCCGAGGGATATCGAGCATTACATTTCAGACCTCCGAATTGCGCTTCCTGAGGTTGAAGTCCATGGCATACGCCAATTCACGGAAGGCGAAGCGAAGATTTACAACCGCATCAGCGGGTTGCTGACAGCGACGGTTGGCATTGTGCTGTTGCTCACGGGACTGTGCGTGATGGCGGCGATGACGAACGTGGCAATGGAACGGAAAATGGACGTCGGCTTGATGAAAGCCATTGGCGGAGCGACGCGGCGCGTGCTGCGACTGTTCCTTGCCGAAGCGGCGCTGCTGGGGCTCGCGGGCGGCTTGCTTGGCGCTGGGGCCGGCATTTTTCTGTCGATTGGACTGGGAAAAGCCGTCTTTGGCGTAGCGGCCCAGCCGCGATTGATTGTGTATCCTGTAGCTGTGGGGCTGACCATACTCGTCGCTATTCTGAGCGCATTTCCACTACGGCGGCTGGCGAGTATCCGTCCGGCATCGGTTTTTCGAGGTGAAGCGTGAGCTCCGTCGCCCAAACGCGGCCGCGAATCGCGGCGCAACAGGTGGTCATCGACAACCTGATCAAGCAGTACGGTTCTCTGCGTGCGCTCAACGGCGTCAGTTTCGCTGTGAACTTCGGCGAATGGGTCGCGCTCATGGGGCCTTCCGGCTCGGGGAAGACCACGCTCATCAACATTCTCGGCGGCCTGGATACACTAACTTCCGGTCACGTGGTCGTCGACGGCCTGGACCTTTCGAAACTCAGCGAAGGCGAACTGGTGCGTTACCGCGCCGAAAAAGTCGGCTTCGTTTTCCAGCAATTTCATCTCGTGCCGTATCTTACGGCGCTCGAAAATGTGATGCTGGCGCAGTATTTCCATAGTGTCACCGACGAAAAACAAGCCGAGGAAGCGCTGAAGCGCGTCGGCCTCGGCGACCGCCTGACGCATCTGCCCGCCCAGTTATCCGGAGGCGAACAACAGCGCGTGGCCATCGCGAGGGCGCTGATCAATCAGCCAAAGTTGATCCTCGCTGATGAGCCGACGGGAAATCTTGACGAGGCCAACGAAACCATCGTCATCCAAATTTTCCGTGAGCTGCACAACGCCGGCCATACGATCCTCATGGTCACGCATGATCCGGACATTGCGCGGCAGGCCGACCGCCGCGTTGAACTCGCCCACGGCCACCTGCACTTCGACACAGCGCAGCATGGGCCGAGCCATCCGCTCGCTTGCCCGCTGGCCAACACGGCAGATTGCTGCACGGCCGTGTCGACCGACGACGAAATCCGCTTCGATCATCTGCTCGAGCAGATTTGGGTTTGCGGCGAGGAAGGGAAGCCTGCTCAGGTGGAGCGTCTGCACGCCTCCGGTTCCGCTGGGAAGCTGCCTGTCGCCAGCGAAGAGCCTGCCTCGCGCGTTCTCTCCCGAATGTCCGAACTACGTTTGGTGGCCATGCAAGATGGCGAAGTGCAACTCACGCCCTTGGGCAGCCAGCGAGCGCGCGACGTCGTCCGCCGCCACCGCCTGGCCGAGCGCCTCTTCAAAGACACTTTCTCCATCGACGAATCCGAAGCGCACACGCAAGCCTGCAAATTCGAACATATCATCAGCCCGGAGCTCGACCAGCGCATTTGCACCTTCCTGGGACACCCGAAGACCTGCCCGCACGGGAATCCCATTCCTCCGGGCGACTGCTGCGACGGAAAACCGAAGGCTTGAGTCTGTGAAATATCCACGTTCTCTTTGGTCTGCGATTCTTCGTGAGGCTGGCTTCTGCAATTTGTATTTTTCTTTTTTCCAACTCTTGACAGCGAACGGTTGACTGTAAACTTCCAATATGCCGACTCCTCTCGACCCGCGAAAAAAGCCCACGAGCGTCAAGATTCACGTTTCGAACGGCACGGGCGTGGACATTACCTGGGCGGACGGTCATGCGAGCCACTACGAGTTTGCGTACTTGCGCGAGGAGTGTCCCTGCGCCACTTGCAACGACGAACGCGGCAAGAAAGAATCATTCAAGACGTTAGCGCCGGGGTTCGCGTCGTCTCCCGTGCTGCCCATGTTCAAGCCCAAGCCGCGCGCTCATGCCGCCACGCAAGTGGGCAATTACGCCATCCAGATCAGCTTTACCGACGGACATTCCACGGGCATTTACAGCTACGACCTTCTCCGCAGCATCTGCCCCTGTGCGGAATGCGCCAAAGCCTTCCGCGCGTCTGCGGGCTAGAGGATTTCAACGATTGGGGACCAGGCGGCTCTGCTAGACTTCACGGTCGAAAAATGCGAGCATTTGAGCCTGCAACTTAACGAAACCCATACATGAGCAGCACTCCCAACAGCCCTGCTGCCGCGGGCAGCCGTGGCAACGGCATTCCGCGCGTCATCGTCGCCACTACAGCCCTCCTGACATTTATTTCGTTCTGGCGAGCGGCGGCCATCGTGCTGAACGACCTGGCCTCCTCGGCGTACTACGCCGGGGGCGAAGCGGAAGGCTACATCGGCAAGACTGCGCCGTGGTTCATCCTTGCCATCATGCTGTTTTCGTACGCCGTGCGCGCCGTTTACGTCGAAAGCTGCAGCATGTTCGTGCGTGGCGGCGTGTACCGAGCCGTGAAGATGTCCCTGGGCGGGACGCTCGCGAAATTCAGCGTCTCCGCGCTGATGTTTGATTACATTCTCACCGGACCCATCAGCGGCGTCGCGGCGGGCCAATATCTTTCGGGATTGGTCAACGAGCTCCTGCAGTATTTTCACCTGAGTGGCCCACTCGCTTCCGGAACAATCAGTTTTATTGCCGCGAGCTTTGCCGTCGCCGTCACGCTTTATTTCTGGTGGGAAAACACCAAGGGAGTGGCCGAGTCCAGCGAAAAAGCATTGCACATCATGAAGCTGGTCACCGTCATGGTGGTGATGCTTATCGCCTGGTGCCTTTATACGATTGTCCTTCGCCACCCGGCGCTTCCGCCTTTGCCTTATCCGCGCAACTTGAGACTGAGCGCCAGCGCCCTGGGGTGGCTGGCGCACAGCAGCTTGCCGCATACATTTGGGATTATCGCCATCTTCATTGCCTTGGGACATTCCGTGCTGGCCATGAGCGGCGAGGAATCGCTGGCGCAGGTTTATCGCGAAATTGAAAGCCCCAAGCTGCCTAATCTGAAGAAAGCCGGGTTGGTTATCTTCATCTACAGCCTGGTCTTCACTTCATTGGTTTCTTTTTTTGCGGTGATGATTATTCCCGACGACGTGCGTCAAGGATTCCTGCAAAATCTGATCGGCGGCCTGGCGATGAATCTGGAGGGGCCGCTCATTGCGCGGCTGATTTTCCATGCCTTTGTGGTTGTGGTGGGGACCCTGATACTCGCGGGAGCAGCCAACACAGCCATTGTCGGCTCAAACGGCGTCCTCAACCGGGTATCGGAAGACGGTGTGCTCAGCGAATGGTTCCGGCAGCCACACAAGCGCTTCGGCACAAGCTATCGCATCATCAATATCGTCGTGGCGCTGCAGATCATCACCATCATCATCAGCCATGGTGACGTGACCTTTCTCGCGAACCTTTACGCCTTTGGCGTGATTTGGAGTTTCGCGATGAATGGCCTCGCGGTGCTCGTTCTCCGCTACACCCGCCCCGGCCAGCGTGAATTTCAGGTTCCTTTGAACTTCCATTTCCGTGGCGTGCAGATCCCCGTGGGGCTGGGGCTCATCACGCTGACTTTGTTTCTGATTGCCGTCGTCAACCTGTTCACCAAACCTGTGGCCACCATGGCCGGCGGCGTATTTTCTGTCCTCCTGTACATCGTCTTTACCATCTCCGAGCACCGCGCCAAGGGCCGGGGCGCCGCACGCGTCGAGATGGACCAGTTCAACCTAGAACTTGAGGGAGAACTCACTCCCGAGGGGGTCGGCGCTCGTCCTGGCAATATCCTCGTCCCGGTTAGCAACATTCATGCGCTCTACCATCTGGGCAATGTGCTCGACCGTATCAAGCCGGGGCGGAGAGACTTGGTGGTGCTCCACGTTCGCCTGCTGCGGCGCTCGGCTTCCGGCGAAAATGAACTCGAGGCCGATCAGCTCTTTGGCAGGATCGAACAGCAGCTCTTCTCCCAGGCGCTTTCCATGGCCGAGAAACGCGGCAAATCCATTCGCCTGGCCGTGGTCGCCGCCAACGATTTGTGGGACGGCATCCTGCGCGCCGCCACATCCCTGCAATCCAGCACCATTGTGGTTGGGCGTTCGTCAAAAGAATCCAACGAAGAACAAGCCAGGAAGATTGGGGAAGCCTGGGAGAAACTGGGTGACCCGAAGCCGCAATTCAACCTTGAGATTCACCTGCCCAGCGGGGACAAGATTTACAAAGTCCTCGGGCCGCACGCGCCGAACTTGACCGCCAACGAAGTGAATCTCTTGCACCGCATGTGGTTGCGGTTCAGCGATAGCGTCGCACCCCTGGAAATGCACCACCACGACGTGGTGCACTTCGCGCTGGAGGAAGTCCAGAAGGAACTGGAGGAGGGGAACGAAGAGAACGTGGTCAACCGTCTGCGCGCGCATCTCGAAACGAATCAGAAAAAGAAGGTTCCGAAGACGTGAGGCAGCCAGTTTTCGGTTCTTAATTCTCAGTGTTTTCCCGCTCGCAGTTTGTCTCTTCTCACCGGCTAGGGTTGTTCCCGTTCAGGACTGAGCACCGACCAATGACCACTACTTCACGTAAGCTGCGTCGTGCAGTGGCCACAGCGTTTCGCCGCAATGGGAATGGGCATCGCGCACTGCGGGCAATCTTTTGTTGTGGGGGCCGCGGCCGCAGCCGGTTTCCTGGTCCAGCGGTTTACCTGCTGCACGACGAGGAATACGACAAGCGCGATGATCAGGAAATTGACCACGGTGTTCAGGAAGAGCCCATAATTCAGCGTGGGCGCACCCACGGCCTTGGCGGCGGCAAGGGTTTCATAGGATTTATCGCTCAGATTGATGAATAATCCCGAGAAGTCCACGCGGCCGAGCAGTTGACCAATCGGCGGCATGATTACATCTTCCACCAGCGACGACACAATCTTTCCGAAGGCTGCGCCGATGATGACGCCGACCGCCAAATCCACCACACTGCCACGCATGGCAAATTCCTTGAATTCCTTCAGCAATGGCTTTCTCCTTTGTTCTTTCGGTCGGGCCAACAACGGCCCGGGCGGAATACTCTTCTATCGGAAGGGCCGTCTGTGGGGCGGATTATATCCGAAGCGAACTAAGAACTAAGAACGGAACTGTGACGATGAAGATCCCTCCGCGTACTGTTCACCGGGGCCGGAAGACCAGAGCGGAGCCGATGATCCCGCGCAGCGCAAGCACAACGCCCAGGGCCGCCAGCATCGGACCCACCCAGGCAAACGGCACGCGAGGAATCGCCAGCATCAGGGCGCCCAAAAGTACCAGCGAAAGCCCGCGCGTCCAGTTCTCCCAGCGCGCCCACCACTGGCCCGGCTTGTAGAGGGCCCGCAAGCCCCACAAGACCAACGCCACGCTGAGGATGAGCCAGGCCGTGCTGTGCCGGTCCACATAAATGCGATGAGCCAAACCCAGCCACAAGAAGAGAACGCCGAGCATGACAAAAATCAGTTCGATCATCAGTCGCAGGATGCGCTCGGGCGTGAGCATTGCCGTATCGGCCGCTTAGCCGACGCGTTCGATGCGAAGCTTCTGGATGGTGATAGGGGTTCGCGGCCGGTCGTTCGAGTCGCGCGGCACATTCGAGATTTTGTCGGCCACATCCTGCCCCTCGACGACTTCTCCAAATATGGTGTGCCGGTTGTCCAGCCAGGGTGTCGCCGCCACGGTGATGAAGAACTGGCTCCCGTTGGTCCCCGGTCCGGCATTGGCCATCGAGACCTTTCCGGCCTTGGAATGCTTCAGCGAGGGATGAAACTCATCAGCAAACTTGTAGCCCGGCCCGGCCGTTCCCGAACCCTGCGGGCAGCCGCCTTGAATCATGAATTGAGGAATCACGCGGTGAAAGATCAAGCCGTCGTAAAAAGGTCTTCTTTCCTTCTGGCCGGTTTTTTCGTTGGTGAATTCCTTCGTGCCTTCGGCCAGCCCCACGAAATTCGCAACCGTCTTTGGCGCCTCTTTTTCGAGCAAACGCGCCACGATGTTCCCCTGTGAGGTTTCAAAAATGGCGTAGGTTCCTGCCGGTCGGCTCAATGCGTTCTCCTTGCGTAACGATTCATCGTACACGAGCGCGAGTACGCCGCGCCACTTTGGACCCGAGCAAAACTGCTATGTCAAGCGAAGCGCGAGATGATCCCACAGGGAAGTCGCCGGGTTCCTTTTCTTCCTTCGGCGATCTGCTACCAGCCTTTTTGCTTGCGGAGCTCCGTGATGTGCGCGGTGTGGTGCTTGCCATGCCACTCGTAGAGAAAAAGCAGCCAATCGATTGTCCTTTCACCATGTTCCGGGTGAATGAGAACTCTTGCAAATTGCTCCGGCTTCAGCGAGCACCACAGGCGATCCCAGCGAGCATGCAGCGAGTCCAGCAACGTCTGCGATACGTCAATCGGCGTGGCCTTCGTGTCTGCCAGTTCCGCCCAAGCTGCCTCCTCATAAGGCTTGATGGTTGGTTTTTCCTCGGTGAGCGCCAGCTTCAAGCGGACGTAGGCGTTCAAGTGGCTGTCCGGAACGTGATGCACGACCTGCCGCACGGTCCAGCCACCGTCGCGGTATGGCGTATCGAGCTGCGCATCGTTCAGGCCTTTCACCGCGGCGCGCAATTTCGCCGGTGTCGCCGCTATCTCCTCGATCGCCTGTTGGCGCCGCACCGGTGTCGCTTGGGCAGGCATTTCGAATTTTCCAATCGGGTAGCGCGGATCCATCGTGAACTTCTCCTCGGGGCAACCAGATATTTCTTTGGACTATAGCCGTAGCAATTTGTCCGGGTCAACGCTCGCCCGCACAAAGCATCTCACCAATTTGGCCGCCAGCATTCCGAATCGCCCGGCAGGCAATGCTACAATACCGGCGCTATTGTATCTGGCGGGCGCAGTGCTGAATCTAATGAGTGGAGAAAAGTCGAAATGTATAACGTCGTTATCATCGGCAGTGGATGCGCCGGCCTCACTGCTGCGATTTACGCTGCACGCGCAAACCTGAAGCCGCTGGTCCTGGACGGGCATGAGCCCGGCGGCCAGCTCTCCCTCACCACTCATGTTGAGAATTACCCAGGCTTCCCGGACGGCATTCTGGGCCCGGAGCTCATTGAAAACATGCGCAAGCAGGCGCAGAAATTCGGCGCGGAGTTCAAGGCGGGTGCGGTGACCGGAGTCGACCTCAGCAAGCGCCCATTCAAGATCACCGCCGCAAAAGAAAACTATGAAACGAAGGCGCTGATCGTCGCCGCGGGCGCTTCAGCGCGTCTGCTGGGTCTGAAGGGTGAAAAAGAACTGATCGGGCACGGCGTTTCCACTTGCGCCACCTGCGACGGTTATTTTTTTCGTGGCAAGCCCATTGCCGTTGTCGGCGGCGGCGATTCCGCGATGGAGGAGGCCAGCTTCCTCTCGCGCTATGCCAGCAAGGTCCACCTGATTCACCGCCGGAACGAGTTTCGCGCCTCCAAAATCATGATTGACCGCGCCAAGGCCAATGACAAAATCGAGTTTGTCACTCCCTTCGTGGTCGAAGAAATTCTCGCCCCCAAGGCTCTCGTTGAAGGTGTACAGTTGCGCAATCCACAGACGGGCGAAACTCGCGAAATTCCTCTTGACGGTGTTTTTGTTGCCGTCGGCCACGATCCCAACACCACTGTGTTCAAGGGCAAACTCGAGATGGATTCGAACGGCTACCTGGTCGCCAAACACGGCAGCCTGACTTCCGTTCCCGGCGTGTTTGTTGCCGGCGACGTGCAGGACCATCGCTACCGCCAGGCCGTCACCGCCGCTGGCTCCGGGTGCATGGCGGCGATCGATGCGGAAAAGTTTCTGGAAGAGCACAAGCACTAGGTTGAAAGGTTCCAGGCTGCCATAATAAATCGCGCATGCTTCGGTCCACGCTTCTCAAGATTTCCGAAAGCAAAGGCTTCGCCAATTGGGTCACTTCCAATGGCACCACGCGCCGCATGGCGCGCCGCTTCGTCGCGGGCGAAACCCTGGATGAAGCCATCGCCGCGGCCCGCGCTTGCAACGAAGCGGGCATGCTCGCCAGCCTCGATTATCTCGGTGAGAACGTCACCACCACGACCGACGCTCAGCGTTCCCGCGATGCTTATCTTGAGATTTTCGAGCGCATCGCTCAGGAAGGACTCCACGCCAACGTCTCTTGCAAGCCCACCCAGCTTGGCCTCCAACTCAATTTGGACTTCTGCCGGGGGCTAGTTTTCTCCATCGTGGAAGTTGCCGCGCGTCACGACAATTTCCTGCGCATTGACATGGAAGGCTCGGCCCACACCCAGCGCACGATCGACCTAACCAAACAGGTGCGTGCGCGGAGTCCCGCGGTCGGCACAGTCATCCAGTCCTATCTCTACCGCAGTGAAACCGATGTCGCCGACCTGCTGGCGTACGGTTGCCGTATTCGTTTGTGCAAAGGAGCATACAAGGAATCGGAAGAAGTCGCGTTTCCGCGGAAAGCCGATGTCGATGCCAACTACATTCGCCTGATGCGGCTTCTCCTATCCAGCGGCTTCTATCACGGCATCGCCACGCACGACCCACATATGATCGCCGCGACCATTCGCTTTGCCGCGGCCCAACAGATTTCCAAGGACGATTTCGAATTTCAGATGCTGTACGGCGTGCGCACCGATCTCCAGCGTCAGTTGATCAAGGATGGCTATCGCGTCCGGGTCTATATTCCCTTCGGGCGCGACTGGTTTCCCTACTTCATGCGCCGCCTCGCAGAGCGTCCCGCCAACGTCGGCTTCCTCGTCCGCAATTTCTTGCGAAGGTAACTTTTTCCTTAGTCCAATCGAGAGTCTCAAGGCTCCTGCTCGAAAAGATGCGATTTTTCCACCGCGCCACGATCTTAATCGGCTAGTTCGCGATGCTTCACGATCATGCGAATGCCATGCTTGGGACGCAGCGTAACGGACGCGAAGACTTCCACGGGATGGTCGGGGACGAGTTCGAGATGATATCTCTGCTGAATCATGGCCAGCAGCAGGATGGCCTCCATCATCGCGAACGATGCGCCAACACACACACGAGGTCCGCCACCGAAGGGAAGATAGGCAAACCGCGGAATCTTTCCGGAACGGACGGGGTCTTCTCTCCAGCGCTCCGGGTCGAATCTTTCCGGATCGGGAAAAAATCGGGGGTCGCGTTGCGTGACCCACTGCAAGATGAATACGTTAGAGCCCGCGGGCACGCGATAGCCGCCAATTTCACAATCGGCAATGGCTCTCCGGCCGACGCCCCAAGCCGGGGGATAGAGACGCATCGCTTCCTTGACCACCATCTCGGTGTAGCTCAATCGCGGGAGATCTTCGGGCGCAGGCGCGCGGTTGCCTAGAACCAATCGCAATTCTTCAACAAGCTTTGCTTCAATCTGCGGATTCTGCGCAAGCAGGTAGCACGCCCAGGAGAGCGCAATCGCCGTGGTCTCGTGGCCGGCAAGAAAGAGCGTCATCATTTCATCGCGCAACTGCGCGTCGCTCATTGGCTTGCCTTCCGCATCGCGCGCGCGAAGCAGCGTATCCAGCAGGTCACCGCGCGGCTGATTGGAAGAACGCCTGTCCCGAATGATGCCCCCGATGATCTCGTTCAATTCGGCGATGGCGCGCCGTTCCCGCGGCGCAAAGAGATCAGGAATCGCGAAACGAAACAGAAGGGCTTGGCTCGCATTCACGATGAATTTTCCTGTAACAACTTCCATGGCTTTCCCGACTCGTTCGGCGGCGCCGGAAACCTCCGCGCCATACAGACATTGCCCGACAATTTCGAGCGTCACGCGCATCATGTCTTCATGAAGATTCCGCACACCGTTGTCTTTCCACGAATCGAGCATGCGGCCCGCCGCGCCGGTCATCACCGTCGCGTAAGCCAGAATGTTCTCCCGGCGGAACGCCGGCTGGATGAGACCTCGTTGCCGCCTCCAGAACTCTCCTTCGCTGGTCAGTAACCCTCGGCCGAGCACACGCGCCAGCGCCCGATAATCCTCGGATTTCGTGAAATTCCCCGCATTCGTAACAAGGATGGATTCAATGTCCCGGGGATGGACTACCAGATAGAGCGGAACATGAAGGATATGGAAATAGACCAGGTCTCCATGTTCTCTCGCGCACCGGGCATAAAATCCCAGCCAATCGCGAGACAGTTCGACGAGGCTGCCGAGCAGAAATCGCCCTTTCGGCCCGGGGGGAGCTCCCGGGAAGGTTTTCGTCGCGGACACGGAAGCGGCCGGCATCGGCTGAGTCTAATTCTTTCGGCAGACAGTTACGCCGTCACGCAGCGGGATCAAAACCGGATAGAGTTCCTTGGACGCGTAGACAAGCCGGTTGAACTCCTGCACGCCCAGCGTCTGAATGTCATCCGGCGCCGCCGGCCGCGCTGCCTTTCCGGACCACAGCGTGTTGTCGGTGATGAACAATCCACCGCGGCGCAGCTTGGGCAGGGCTGCGCGCAGCGCGGCAGGATACTGCTCCTTATTCACGTCGTTGAAAATCAGATCGAATGTGCCTGGTGTCTTCTTTAGCAGTTCCAGGGCGTCGCCAACTCGCACCTCGATCCGTTTGGCCACGCCCGCCCGGCGAAAATATTCCTTCGCGCGGCGCGCGTTCTCCGGATCGCCGTCCGTATAGATCACCTTTGCTTTTGGGCCCGCTGCGCGCGCCAGCCAAATCGTGGAATAACCGATCGCCGAGCCCATCTCGAAAATCCGCTTTGCCCCGGACACTTGCACGAAGAGCGCCAACATTTGCGCCACCGCCGGTCCGATGATCGGAACGCGGTGCTCCGCGGCGTATTCCTCCATCTCGCTGACGACCGCGTCGCGCTCAGGAAGCAGGCTATAAACATATTCTTCGACATCGTCCTGAATGTAACCGCTGCGCAAATTCTCGCTGCGAATCACAGTGTCTCCCCGGGCTTCAACGCGTAAATCTTGAGCTCTTTGATCTTCTTGCTCTCTTTTTGCAGTTTCTCCACCGTACCCGTCAAAAACGGGAATGTCGCGTAATGCATCGGAATGACGTGCTTCACCCCCAGCAGGCGAATCGCGTACGCTGCTTCCCGCGGACCCATCGTGAAAAGGTCGCCGATCGGCAGCATCGCGACGTCTGGCTTATACAGCTCCCCAATCAGTTTCATGTCTCCGAAAAGCGCCGTATCCCCGGCGTGATACACAGCAAATCCGCCCGGCATGCGAATGACGTAGCCCGCCGGCTCGCCGCCGTAGTGCCGCACGCCATTTTCGTCGATTGAATTCGAATGAAACGCATGCGTCATGGTAACTTCGAAATCGCTCACTTTTTGCGAGCCGCCCTTGCCCATCGGGCAGGTTTCTTCCCGGAAGCCTTTGCTTTCGATCCACAAGCAGGTCTCGAAAATGGCCACGATTTTCGGGCGGTGCTGCTTCGTAAGCTCCAGCAGGTCGCCCATGTGATCGGTGTGCGAGTGCGTCAGGAAGATCGCGTCCAGCCGCGCCAGTTTCTTCAGTGCCGCAGGGCAGACGGGATTCGTCATAACCCACGGATCAATCAGCGCCGTCTTCCCGGTTGGCGTGGCCAGTGAAAAGGTGCTGTGACCAAAATAGGTGACGCGGTTGCCCTTGGTATCGAGCATCAATGGCCTCTGAGAGATTTCTTCAAATTGCGCAGAGCCGGTCAAAGCCTTGATGACGGTTTACTTCTAATTTGATCCGGAAGCGAGCAGCGTTCGAATCGCCGCCTCATAGGTTTCTCGTTTTCCTTCGCCTAGCACATGCCCGATTTGACGGCCATCTTTCGCGTAAAAAACCGTAACCGGAAGCGATCCGGTCCACCCGGGCAGCACCAGTTGCCGGAAGGCTTCCTCTCCTCCCGCCTTTTTTCGGTAGTTGGGGAAGATGGGCTTGTAGCGCGCAAGGAACCGCCGCATAAGGATCAAATCGCCATCGTCGTCGAGGCTCACGCCCACGACTTTCAGCCCCTGCGGGGCGTACTGCTTGGCCAGCTCGTTCAGCATCGGGTATTCGTCGCGGCAGGGTTCGCACCAGGTCGCCCAGAACGTCACCAGCAGTGGTTTTCCCCGGTATTGCTCGAGCAGCTTCTGATACCCCTGCGCGTCGATCATTTCCGGATCGCGCGGAACGGTGGCCTTGGGGGCCTGCGGCGCAGCCAGCGGGGTCATTCCGGACAAGACCGTAAGTACGACAATTCCAATCCGATTTCTCATGGGCCTTCTTTCCGCATTCATTCTATCCGCACCTCTCCCGGTTGAGAAACCCATTCCCACCGCGTACAATGGCGCTATGCTGCTTGTTGACTCGAGCAGTCCCGTGGTATAAGGATTTTTTGCGGTCGTGCTGATTCGTCACAAGAGCCGCCGACCTGCTGTTCGAACATAGGAGATCCCGAATGGCTTACGTGATTGCCGAACCGTGCATCGGCACAAAAGACACCGCTTGCGTGGACGTCTGCCCGGTGGATTGCATCCATCCGCGCAAGGACGAACCGAGTTTCGAGAGCGAGACGCAACTTTACATCCATCCGACCGAATGCATTGATTGCGGCGCTTGCGTGCCGGTCTGCCCCGTTACGGCCATCTTTGCGCTCGAAGATTTGCCGGAGAAGTGGCAACATTTCACGCCCATTAATGCCGATTGGTACGCAAAACAGGGGAAGTAGCTTAGTCTTCTGGTGCTCGGCGAGCTTTCCTGGGCTTTCTTGAGTGTCGAGCGGCACGCTTAGGCGCGCTGCTTTTTGCTAAATCAACTGCCTGCGCTGTGGCCTCGATTCGCGTCAATTCCGCACTGCGCTCCCTTCCGTCCCGTGCATCATGCCAACTCTTTTGTGGTCCAAATCATCTACCATCTTGAAGCTGTCGTGCGGGGGTTCTGCGTGAGGTTTGGAAACTGGAGTCTGGCTTTGGCCTTTTCTCTGGCCTGCATCGCTCAATTCCCCATTGCTTCCTCCCAGACTCCAGCTACTCACAAACCGCAACCTCGGCGAAGCTCCCCTACCCTCGAAGGAAACTGGGCCGGCTCGCTTCAGGCCGGAGAAGCAGTCCTTCATCTCGTTCTGCATGTTTCGAAAGCGGAGGACGGCTCTTTCAAAGCCACAATCGACAGCCTGGATCAAGGCGTTTACGGCATCGAAGTAACCTCACTCGCGCAACAGGCCTCCACCCTGAGTTTCAAGGTGTCTTCGGTGGGTGCTTTGTACGAAGGCAAGTTTTCAACCGATCGCGGCAGCATCGAAGGGGAGTGGATGCAGGGCAGCGTCAGCTTGCCGCTCGTCTTCCACCGCCAAGCTGCTGGGGCCGGCAAACGAAAGCCAGCGGATGCAATCGCCAGCGCCGAAGGGGTATGGCAAGGCGCAATGGAGGGCAACGGCATGCGCCTCCGCTTCCAACTTCACGTCTCGCATGATGATCAAAAGCAACTCGTCGGTGCGCTCGACAGCCCCGACCAGGGCATCAGCGGCCTCCCCGCAGTCAAAGTGAGCCAGAAGGAATCTGCCTTCCATTTTGAGATTCCGGTTGTGAGCGGCGTTTATGACGGCACGCTGAACCCCGCAAAGACGGAAATCACTGGAACCTGGACGCAGAGCAGCGTGCAGCAGAAGCTGGATTTTCGGCGCTCGGATCAGCTCCTTGAACTGATCCGCCCGCAAAACCCAACCAAGCCTTACCCGTACCGGGAAGAGGAAATCCTCTTTGCGAATGCTAGAGCGAAGATCTCACTCGCGGGCACGCTCACGCTTCCTCCCGGCAAAGGGCCGTTTCCCGCCGCCATTCTCCTCAGCGGCTCCGGGCCGCACGATCGCGATGAGAGCCTGGTTGGACATCGCCCCTTTCTCGTGCTGGCCGACCATCTCACGCGAAGGGGCATTGCTGTTCTTCGTTTTGATAAACGCGGGATCGGCAAATCCACCGGCGATTACACGAACGCGACGACTGCTGATTTTGCGAGCGACGCCGAAGCCGTTCTCGCCTACCTGAAAACGCGCAAGGAAATTGACCCAAAGAAAATCGGCTTCATCGGTCACAGTGAAGGCGGCATGATCGCGCCCATGGTGGCGACCCGTTCGAACGATGTGGCCTGGATCGTTCTGCTCGCGGGGCCCGCTCTAAAGGGTGAAGACACCCTACTGCTCCAGTCAGAGTTGATCTTAAGAACCGCCGGTGTGAACGACGGCCAGATTGCCAAGACGCGCGAATTCAACAAACAAACTTACACGCTCGTTCGTCAGGAAAAGGATCCGGCGGCACTGGAAGCAAAACTGAACGCCCTCGTGCAGTCCAGCGGCATGAGCGCATCGTTGCCGCCGGCAGCCCTCCAGGCGCAAGTTCGTTTGATGGCCTCGCCGTGGTTCCGCTTCTTCCTCGATTATGACCCCGTCCCCGCCCTGCGAAAGACGATGTGTCCCGTGCTCGCCCTCAATGGCGAAAAGGATCTGCAAATCGCGCCGAAGGAGAATCTCGCTGGAATCCAGAAAGCCCTGCAAGAAGGCGGCAACAAGGACTTTCAAACTGCCGAGTTGCTTGGCTTGAACCACCTCTTCCAGCACTGCCCAACCGGCTCGCCTACCGAATATGGCGGCATTCTGGAGACGATGGCCCCGGAGGTCCTGAACGCTGTCTCCGATTGGCTGTTGAAGCACACCACTCCCTGAAAGAACCGCGCCTGCGCACATTGCCGCGCTTTAAGCATCCAATCGAGGTGCGCGATTCGCGCCTGCCCACGCGGCTCGAACTCACAAAATGGCGCGCCGGGTTATCATGTCAAGCGGGAAAAAACTGCCCCCATGCCCCAGGATTTCCATCTCGTTCTGCTCATCCACGCGCATCAGCCTTGCGGCAATTTCGAACATGTCCTCGAAAGGGCGTACGAAACTTCGTATCTCCCTTTCCTGGAGCACCTCGAAGCCTATCCCGGCGTCCGTGTTGGCCTTCATTATTCCGGGCCGCTTCTCACTTGGATCGAGGTGCATCGGCCCGAATATTTCTCCCGCGTGAAAAAACTGGTCCAAAGCGGCCAGGTGGAGCTTGTCGGCGGCGGCTTCTACGAACCGATCCTGATTTCCATTCCTCCCGAAGATCAGCGCGAACAGATCACGCGTCTGGCTGTCTATCTCGAAAAACACTTCGGCCAGCTTCCGTCCGGCGCTTGGCTTGCCGAGCGCGTTTGGGAGCCTCAGCTTCCCGGCGCGCTGGCCGCCGCAAACGTCGCTTACACGCTCGTTGATGATATGCACTTCCTTTCCGCGGGCTTCGAGCCCGAAGAACTCTTTGGCGCCTACATCGCGGAAGACCGCGGTCAATGCGTGTGGCTCTATCCCGGCCAGAAGGCGCTGCGTTATCTCGTCCCTTTTGGCAAAGTCGAGGACGTGATCGCTTACCTGCGTGACGCCGCAAGCGTCCATCCCGGCGGCGTCGCCGCCATGGGCGATGACATGGAAAAGTTCGGCGTCTGGCCCGGAACGCATGACCATTGTTACAAGAATGGATGGCTTGCCGATTTTTTTGCTGCGCTGGAGAAGAATTCGAATTGGCTGAAGATTTCCACGCCGGGGGAATATCTGGCGACGCACGCTTCTCTCGGCCGCGCCGATCTCCCGGCCGCTTCATACATGGAAATGATGGAGTGGGTGCTCCCGACGCGCGTCCGGCAGCGCTATCACGCCGTGCTGAATGAGTTCAGCGCCCGCCCGGAAGTGCTCGCCTTTCTTCGCGGCGGCTCCTGGCGCGGCTTCTTTCGCAAGTACGCGGAATCGAATTTACTGCACAAAAAAATGCTGCGCGTTTCCGCGCGCCTTGCCGCCGCGCCTTCACGACACAACGATTCGAAAGCCGCCAATGAGCTGCTCGAGGCGCGTGATCTGCTCTTGCGCGCCCAGTGCAACGACGCTTACTGGCACGGCATTTTCGGCGGAATCTATGCCCCGCATCTCCGCACCGACGCCTGGCGCAATCTCATTCGCGCGGAATCCATCGCCGACCGCCAAACTCCCGGCGCGCTCGTCGCGCGTGTCGAACTTCTCGACTACGACGCCGACGGCGCCAACGAATTGCTGCTTACCTCTCCCGAATCTCAGGCGCTCTTGAAGCCCAATGATGGCGGCACCATCGCTGCGTTCGATTTCCGTCCCGCGGCCGCCACGCTGGTGAATTCCATCCTGCGCCGTCCGGAGGCCTATCACACCCGCCTCCGCGAAGCCGCGGGGAATCCCGCCCCAGGCGCGGTCGCTTCCATTCACGAACAGACGCGCGTCAAGGAGCCCGGGCTCGAACGTTTTCTCCGGTACGACCGCTGGCCGCGCCATACCTTCCGCGTCATGATTTTCGATCCGTCGCGCACGCACGCCGATTACGAAGCTCTGGAGCTGCACGAAGACGCCGGCTTCGCAGGCGGCGCCTTCACCATTAAGAATTCCGATCCGCATGATGTCGAGCTCTTTCGCGCGGACTCTCTCGCCTTGCACGGCAAGAGTGAAGCTGCGGCGCCAAAGCTGCTGCTCATCAAGGAGTACTCCTTCGGTCCCGCGCCCAATGGTTGTGAAGTGGCCTGCGAGGTCGTCTTGAAGCTGAAGGAGCCTCTCGATCAACCAGTCGCTGTCGGCATCGAGTCGGTCATCAACCTCCTGGCGCCGTCGGAGCCCGACCGCTTTTTTGAGACGCCCGCGGGCCACGCGAATCTTCGCTTCAGTGGTACGCTGCCCGCGCCCGTTCTCCGCATGGAAGACGGCTGGCAGCGAGTACGAATCGCCCTGCACGCGCCGCTGGCGAAGGAATTCTGGGTCGCGCCCATTGAAACGGTTTCGGAATCCGAGGAAGGTTTCGAACGTGTTTATCAGGGTTCGCAGATTCTCGCCGTCTGGCGCCCCGGCCTCACCACGCAAAAATCCTGGTCCCTCCGCCTTGTCTGGCGCATCGAATTACTATAACCAATTCATGTATTTTATTCTGTAATTAGCAGGTTCTGGGCAAACGGCCATTCGCGGTCGATCCACTGGCCGTCGCACCGGAATCCGGTGCGTTCCGCCATGCCTGGAATTTCCTCGGCTTTGTATTTGTGCGAGCTTTCCGTCCAAATCGTCTCATCCTCGTCCAGCATGACGCGCAAGCTAGCGGCTGGGATCCGCACGGTTTGCCGGCGCAGCGACCGCAGATGCATCTCAATCCGCCGCTCCGCGTAATTCCACCTTGCCTCGTGCTGGAAGCAACTCAAATCGAAATCCGCGCCCAGTTCCCGGTTGATTCGCGCCAGCAGATTCATATTGAATGCCGCTGTCACGCCCGCCGGGTCGTCGTAAGCGAGCAATTGCAGCTCGACGCTCTTCTCCAGGTCTGTACCGAGCAGCAACGCATCGCCGGGACGCAGAATCGCCCTCATCTCGCGCAAAAACTCTTCGCCCGCCTCGCGATCGAAGTTGCCGATTGTACTCCCAAGGAACAGCACCAGCAGGTGGTCCTGCTCCTCGCGTCCTTCACCTACGGCGCGCAGCCCTTCCAGATACGGCTGCTCGTAGCCGACAATGCTTACGAGATCGATCTGTCCCAGTTCTTTCTCACATGCCGCCAGCGCGTAAGGCGAAATTTCGATCGGGTAGTAATATATCTCTTGCCGTCTCGAGAGCGCTTCCAGGATCCAGCGCGTCTTCTTGCCCGAGCCGCTCCCGAGTTCCGCCACCTGAATCGGCGACGGCAGCCGTCGCACAATCTCTCCCGCATATTTCTGCAGCAGCCGCGCGTCCGCCCGCGTCAAGCCATACTCCGGCAGAACGCAAATGGTTTCGAACAACGCCGACCCCACTTCGTCGTACAAATATTTCGACGGAAGTTCTCTCTGTCCGGGCTTGGTCAGGCTCGCGCGCACGTCCGCCGCGAAATCAGACACGTGCCTCAGGGAAAGTGACGGTGTCGCCATTGGATCTCCCCCGGTTTGGCTTGATTAGTCCTCGACGCAACGGAACGTTGCGTAGACGTACGGGTAATGCGGTTGGAACCAGTTTCGGAACGAACGGCGCAGCATGCATGCGGCCGTTCGCGGCGAGCCACCCTTCATCACGTAGTGCTTGCCGTCAAAGAAATTCGCTGAATAGCCCGGGTAAAAAGGCATTGGCGTAAAGCCCGGAAACGGCGCGAACTCTGTTCTCGTCCACTCCCATCCGTTCCCTACAAGATCGTGCACACCGAAAGCGCTCGCACCCGCGAGGTGTGCTCCTACTGGCGAAAGATCCCAGGAATGAAAATCGAAGTTTCCTCTGCGGTCATCGGGTTCTTGTTCGCCCCACGGATAGCTGCGCTCCATCGCGCCATCCGGTGTTCCGTAGGCGGCCCGATGAAACTGCGCTTCCGTCGGGAGTCTTCTCCCCAGCCATTTCGCATAGGCGGCAGCCTCGGCGTGGCTCACGTAAACCGGCCATTCCTGCGGCAAACGAATCTCCCCGAACATCGTGCGGTACACCCAGAGGTTTCCGTCGCGCCTCCAGAATGTTGGATGCTCGATCCCTTCCTTTTGCTTCCACGCCCAGGCTTCGTCACTCCACAGAGAACGGTCCTTGTAGCCACCGGCCTGGATAAATCGCAGAAAATCGCGGTTCGTCACGTTGTAATTGTCGATGGCGAATTCCCCGACCTCCACCTCATGTGCGCCAAATTCGTTGTCCCAGCCGAATTCGTCTTCGGCGCTACTTTGCAAACCAAGCGTCACCCGCCCGGGGGCAATGTCCACCAGGTGCGACTTCACCCTGGCCGTCTTCCACGCAACCCGCTCCGGCAGGCAAATCTTCCTGTCGCACGGCAGCATGTGCAGCATGTACGCGAGCGTCTCCGCATGCATCAGGCGATGCTCGATTGCCACGTGCAACATCGGGATCAGCTGCGGGTGCCCTTCCTCAGGCCGCGCCAGAGCGCGTTCCAGAGCGCGATCCAGCTCGTTGCGCATTCGCCAGTTGTAGCCCTCGATCTCCTCGCGCTCCGGCCAATCCGCGGGCGTGTCCGACGGCAACCCGCCATCCGTCGGGTCAATTCCAAAAGCAAAAAGCTGATCGAAGGTTCGATGAAATGACTGCAGCCCGAACGCGCGCTGCGCCAGCAAATTCCAATCGAACGCTTCTACGTGCCCCAGGTAGAAGATAATACGATGACGCCGGGGAATCGGCCGGTCGCACATCGCCTCGTCGCGCACCACGCGAAATATTTCATCGGTTCGTGATCGTGCGTCGAGCAGGCGGGTGTGAAGATCGTGGCGGATGCGGACAGCGGTGGCGACGGCTCCCATGGCGTTTTCCCCTTCTGTTGGATGCGGCTTCCGCGCGAAGGATGCGCCAAAATTCGGCGACGGGAGGCTAGATGCATTAACATGTTCGCTCCGGAATTTGAGGCTGTCAATCGAAATGAATGCGAAAACCACAGATTCTTTCAAGGACACCATCGAATTTCGCGATGTGTCCTATCACATAAACGATATTCCTTCTGGTGTAGTACTCTCCAACATCTCCTTATCAATTCCTCGCGGTGAGACCCTCGTTCTCCTCGGCCGCAGCGGCAGCGGCAAGACCACCTTCCTCAAATTGATCAACGGAATGCTACTGCCCTCGAATGGCTCAATCCTTGTCCATGACCGCTCCACCATCGAATGGGACCCCATCCGCCTTCGCCGTGGCATCGGATACGTTATTCAGGAGGCGGGCCTTTTCCCTCATTTTACCGTTGCGGAAAACGTCGCCCTCGTTCCCACTTTGGAAAAATGGGATCCCGCCCGCATCGCCGCCCGCGTCGACGAAATGCTCCAGCTTGTCGGTCTAGATCCTCGCGAATTCGCCCGCCGCCGCTCCCGCGAACTCTCTGGCGGCCAGCGGCAACGGGTCGGCGTCGCCCGCGCTCTTGCCGCCGACCCTCCGATTCTCCTTATGGACGAGCCCTTCGGCGCGCTCGACCCCGTCACCCGCGCCGAGCTCCAGCGCGAATTCAGCGCCCTCGCCCGTCGTCTCGGCAAAACAATCGTTTTTGTCACGCATGATTTGCGTGAAGCCCTGCTCCTCGCTTCGCGCATCGTGCTGTTGCAAGGCGGCCACATCGTTGCCAGCGTTTCGCCGCAGGAATTTCTTCGCCTCGACCATCCCGAGGTTCGCGCTTTCACCGCCTCGCTAATCGTTGCTCCTGGAGTCCCCGCATGAGCCCCCAAATGAGTAATTGGACGTTCTTCGCCGAGCACCGCGCCGAAATCCTCGCCGCCACGCTCGACCATCTCACTCTCGTCGTCATCGCCATGGCCATTGCGATTCTCATCGGCGTCCCCCTCGGCATGTTCATTGTCCACCGCCCCGCTCTGCGCACCATCGCCCTTGGCATCGCCAGCATCTTCCAGACTATTCCCAGCCTCGCCCTTTTCGGCTTCCTGATCCCCATTCCCTTCATCGGCGGCATCGGCAAGCGCACCGCCATCGTCGCTCTGGTCCTCTACGCGCTTCTCCCCATCCTGCGAAATACCTATGTCGGTCTCACCGGCATCGACCCGGCCGTCGTCGAAGCCGCGGAAGCCATGGGCATGACCCGGGCGCAAATCCTCTTCCGCGTCCGCTTCCCTCTCGCCCTGGCCATTATTCTCGCCGGCATTCGCACTGCCACCATCATCACCATCGGCGTCGCCACGATCGCCGCCGCCATCGACGCCGGCGGCCTCGGCACATTCATCTTTCGTGGTGTCGCGCTCGTCAGCGATGCCCTCATCCTCGCTGGCGCCATCCCCGCCGCTCTTCTCGCCATCCTCGCGGACCTCCTGCTCGGCCTCCTCGAGCGCCGCC